>Ga0316227_1000106_pt1 | contig 128903 bp, 60 predicted proteins | sample TBH18019metaG_FD_206012 | JGI IMG/M metagenome (GOLD analysis project Ga0316227, IMG submission 206012) | Freshwater microbial communities from Trout Bog Lake, Wisconsin, USA - TBH18019 | ecosystem: Environmental > Aquatic > Freshwater > Lake > Hypolimnion/Profundal zone | place: USA: Wisconsin... | reverse complement strand
CCTGCCGGACCTCCAAAAGCACAGCGCACCGGTGAGGAACGGGAGGCTGGAGCCTCCAAGACAGGGGCGTTCCCAGGCTGGAGCCTGGGAACGAGACCGCGAATTTCTTAACTTAATGGCAGTGGGGCGTTGCTCTAGGCTACATTGTGGTCGCGCCGTTGGCGCTGAAAGCCAATCCCCAACCGGCAGGTTCATTGGCAGCTTGCGAAGAGCCTGTCCTGAGTCTGTCGAAGGAATCTCGCGAGGCCGGTCGGACGTAATCTTAACTTCAAGCTTTTTCGGAACTGACGTCATCACCAGCAACGCCAATAGCTTCGAGAACGGTGAACGGCGGCATAGCGCTGCCTGGTGTGTCGTGAGATCCTTCGCAAGCTCAGGATGACAGCTAATAGAGCGCTCCGGTTCTTCGGAAGCGAACTGCATAAACGCCAAGGAAGAACAGAAGGGGCATTTCTCTGCGTTTCGGAGCGGGATGAATTGAAACTTGAGCCGTTTGTCGCCCCGGTCCCCATTGATTCCGACCCTTTCTCCGAGTTGGAATCGCCCGCCAGCCCATCCCTTTGTCTTTTCGCCATCCTGTCCTCCATCTTCTCTTCCTTGGCGTCCTTGGCGCGAAATCTTCTGAAATTTCAAATATCTTTGGCTCGTCTTGTGTTTCACTCCGGGAACGAAAGGCGAACGCGGCTCAGGCGCGCCAGTATTTGAGCATCGCCTCGGCGCGAGTATGCACGTGCAGCTTCTCGTAGATGCGCCGCACGTAAGTGTTCACGCTGCCCCGGCTGAGATTGAGCTTGTCGGCGATCTCCTTGTAAAGAAAACCCTGCACCAGCAATTCGAGCAACTCCCGTTCGCGCGGCGAAAGCGTGGAGTCCAGCGGATTTTCCTGCGGGGGCACGGGCTTGGAAAAGGACTGCACCACCTTGCGGGCGATGCTGCTGCTCATGGGGGAGCCGCCGCTGGAGACTTCCTCAATGGCCGCAAGCAGTTCCTCGCGCCGCGTCTCTTTCAGCAGATAGCCCGAGGCGCCGGCGCTCAACGCCTGAAATATCGCGTTGACGTCCTCGTAAACCGTGAGCATCACGAACTGCGTCTTCGGCAGGATCGGCTTCAGCTTGCGCACACACTCGATCCCGGTCTCCCCCGGCGGGAGATTGATGTCCACCAGCGCGACATCGGGAGCCACGGTCGGAATCCCGGCCGCCGCGGACGCAGCGTCGCCGTAGGACCCGACAACCTCGATGTTCGGCGCGTCGGAAAGCCAATCGATAAACAGCTTCCGGGTTCGTTCGACATCTTCGACCAGCGCGATCTTTGTTTTCATGGGGGCTATTCTTGTAACACGTCTATCCCGCGACGGGAAGCAGGAAAGATCGCGCCCTTGCCAACCGCCGAAACCGCGGTATCTTGGCGGTGTAAGGGGGCGTACTGGTTTCGACTCCAAGTCTGAGACACACGTCGCATGCCGAGGATGGTTCGTTGGCCTCGTTAAAATCCGGACCAAAAAAAATAAATGCAGAGTCTAACGACCTCGCTCTCGCGGCTTAATTGACCACGACGTTCCTCGCCGGACGCCTACTAAGGCGGGGAACGCAGACAGTAGGCTAGCTGGAAGGCGGAGTGACCGCGTCTGAAGGTGAAATAATTCGTGGACACTCGAATGGCGGACGCGCGCTGGCCCGCAGCCGCCGTTCTAAATAGTAGGCCGGAGAAGCATGTGGAAGCGGGTGGCGATGGCTTGAAGGACAGGGGTTCAACTCCCCTCGCCTCCACTTTTCAAAGCAGCCCCAAACCGACCTAAAAGCCTCTGTCTGAGCGGGTTGCGGGGCGGCTCTCAAAATCGGGAATTTTCAAAGGAACCCCATTTTGGCCGTGCAAAAATGCATACAGTGCATATAGATTGAGCCATGGCCAAAGCCCGCTCGCATGAGCCCATCCAGTTCCCGTTCCGCTACGAAGCCAACGGGCGCACGGGACGGATCAAGTTCTGACCCAAGGCGGGCATCTACGGGACCTACTTCCGGTTCGCGGGAAAACCAAACCGCAACAGCTTCAAGAGCTTCGACGCGGCCTGCGACTATCTCGCCAAGGAATTCAACCGGCTGGACACCGACCAGGCGAACTCCCTTTCCCAGTATCCGATCAACCACGACATCAAGACCTACCACGAACTGGAGCAACTCCTGCGAGATCAGGCAGGAGGAGCGACGCTGCGGGAGGCGGTGGAATTCTTCCTGGTTCACCACCGGCACAAGCGCTTCAAGGCGAAAAGCGTCAAGGAATGCGTCGAGCTTTTCCTGGACCACGAGCGGGGACGCAATCTTTCGCCGGGACATATCGAGACCCTGGAAAAACACCTCAATCGTTTCGCCGGCAATTGCGGCGCCCGGAAAATCCACGATTTCGCCGCGGAGGAGATCACCGGCTGGCTCGGGCGGCAGGTGGACGAGCACACCGGTGAAAAGTGGGCGACGAAAACCCGGATCAACGTCCGGGGCTCCCTGTCGAGCCTGTCGATTTTTGCGCGGGATGTGCTGCACGCCATCCCCGACTTGGGCAAGACCGAGTTTCAAAAAGTCCGCAACCCGAAGAAAGACGACCGGGGGGAAGTCGAGATTTACACTCCGGGGGAGATTCAAACGCTGCTGCGCGTCGCGATCGGGGGCGACATCGACCTGATCCCCGCCATTGTCCTTGGCGCCTGGGAGGGGCTCCGACCGGACGAAATCCACGCCGAGAACACGAACCGGGAGCGGCTCCAGTGGGAAGCGTTCCTGTGGCACGACGGCGTCCTCAGCGTCAAGGGCCAAAAGGTCCGCTCCCGGGCCACCCGTCCCGTCCCCATTTTTCCCGTGACGGCGGCTTGGATGGAACCGTTCAAAGGACTCAAAGGCGACATATGGAGCCCCGAGAAATCCTACGATAAACGTATGAGGGGTCTCTTTAAGGACGCTAAACTCACGCGCCGCTACGACGGATTCCGGCACTCTTACGCCAGTTACCGCATTCGGCACCTCAAGGGCGACCTGGTCGCCCTGGCGGACGAGATGGACAACAGCCCCGAGGAGATCATCAACTCCTACAAGCGAAATGTCACCGATCAGGAATCTGCGCGAGGTCCCCCGCGTTGGCAGACATCATCGCCGACAACTGCGGCTCCCAGCTGTTGGCGGTTTTAAAAAATGCGTTGAAAAGAGAATCCATGATGTTAGGTTTTGGTTGCTCCGCAGAACCTGCGAATTGACCGCGTAAGCGAAATCATCGCGACTAAGGCTGCGGGGCTTTTTTTGCTCATGCTCCATTTCTCAGTCGGGTTCGTGCGGGGCGAGTCTGGGCTTGCCATTGCGCCGGATCGCCACCGGGCATCTCCGGGTCGGTATCGTAGACGCGCCGCCACAAGCGCGAGGGTGTCGGCGGTGACCCCGTGTTTGCCCTTCAGGGCGAGGAGTCGCGGCAATTGCGAGTGGAGCAGGGCCACACCAGCCATTGGGTTGGCGGGCACGTATTTGGAATTAACCGATTCAACTTAACACGGAGTCCGGCAACGGAATCGACCGGCATCGGTGCCTAGTTCGTCGTCATTATCGCTAGACAAGCGCTCAGTTCAACAAATCGCTGGGCCAGCGACATTCTCAGCACTTTTGGTGGCCGACTTGACTACCGGTAGGATATTCTCATCTTGGTTCCATCGGACGTATTCGGCATAGGAAGCCAACCTTTTGGGAAGACTTAGGATTTTGATTTCGGGAAAAGTCTCGGCGGCCATCTTCCAATTCGGGTTGCGGCCGGGAACTAAAATGGGAGCGTTCTGGAAGTCGGGTTGGCACATCAAGACAAGGGCGTGCAGAGGATCGTCTGCGATGATGGCCCTCCCGTCCGCGAATGGAGAGGGAAGTCAGCCAGCCGTTCGTGCCATCGACCCGGACGCTCGTCCCATGTGCGGAGGCGATCCAGTCATTACCCTGCTTGGTGAAGGCAACCTGCGTGGTTGCGGATAGGCAGGGAGCCGATATTAGCATAATTGGGACTGGCACAGAAAGCTGGATTGCAGCCACGAGGTGTCCGCTCTCGGCCCAGGCCACCGCTGTTTTGAGACGGAAGCGGATCGTGACGAGGTACTCGGCTCGCCTCGGCGTGGGCATACTCGTTAGTCATGAACGGCTTGCCCGTCGGGTAGGGCCCGTTCTGTTCCACAACGCCGATCTCGCCGATCTCGCCCTTGCGCACTGCCTTCCCTTGGATGTCCTGCAGAAGCCACTTCGTATCGGGGTAAGTCCGGATATCGATGTCAGCGGCGAGATTCATGTCAGCATCCGGGGTTCTAATGAGATCTCTAACGGATTTTAGTTTCATGGAAAAAGAGTTGCTGCCGTGGCGCCCCTAAACGCCACGGCAGCTTTTTTGACTTGCGCGTATTTCCTTGTCGAACCCAAATCGACATCACGCGCAAACTCCCCCAAAATCTATTGCTCCATCCATTTTCGAGGGGTGGAAGAAATTGGCGGTCGCCGCAGCGCCCCAAACGCTACGGCGACCTCGATTGACTCGCACCCCCAACCGGTCCCCACCGGCAAATGCGGGTCAACCTTAAATCGATTTACCGGACGCTTTTCCTGGCCTTGCGGCGGAAGCCGAGCAGCGCGGAGGCGCCCGCCAGCAACAGTCCGAGCGCGCCGGGCTCGGGCACGGCCTCGGGCGAAGCCGGCTCAATGGCGTTGGTTGCAGTCGCCTGGGCCAGGGCCCGACCGGTATCGGTGAGCACTCCGACGCTCTGGCTCTGACCGGCGGGATTCACAGCGGTATAGGCCGCGCTGTTGGCGCTGGCCAGCGCTGAGCTGAATCCGGAGATCGTCAGGGACGAGACGTTCAATACGTTGTAGTTGCTGCCGCTGTGCGCCGCCATGGACACGGTCGCCGCGGCGGCGACGTTCACCGCGCCGATGGAACCGGACTGCGCCAGTTGCACGGCGCCAGCGTTCGCATTCAGCCCGGCCATCGTCAAGGAGCAGCCCAGAATGAGCGTGCCCGAGCCTTGCTTGACCAGGGTCGCAGAGCTTGCGCTCACCGGCCCGGCTATCGTGTTGTTATTAGCCTGGGTATCGATGGTAGCCGAGCCGCTCAGGATCACGTTGCGGCTGGCGTTGAAGTCGAAGGTGGCGGCTGTTTGCAGCGTCGCTCCGTCGTTAATCGTTACCGAAGCGGTGGCTGTGCCCAGCGCCCGATCGGCGTTCACACTGAGGGTGCCGCCGTTGATTGTCGTTCCGCCGCTGTGGCTGTTGCTGCCGGTGAGCGTCAGCGTGCCCGTGCCGGACTTGACCAGCGCGATGACGCCGGCTCCGTTGGCGATGTTGCCGGCGTAGGCCGATGCCCCCGCCACCGTGGCGGTCAGGATGCTTGTGCCGCTGACGGTGCTGGTGATCGAGGCGCCCGCGGAACCGCTCAGCGCGGAAACGCTCAGGCTCTTGCCGTTGAGGTCGAGCGTTCCGCCGTTGACGTTGAGCGCGCCAGAGGCCGAGCCAAGGGCGCTGGCGTTGCCGAGCTTCAGCGTGCCGTTGTTGACGGTCGTGCCGCCGCTGTAGCTGTTGCTGGCGGAGAGCGTCAGCGTGCCCGCGCCGCTCTGCTGGAAGCCCAGGCCTCCGCTGATGGTGTTCGCCACCGTCACCGAGTCGCTCCGGTTGAAGGTCAGCGTCGCGCCGGTGGTTCCGCTGATGGCGGTGGAGCTTGCGAGGGAGCCGGTGGTTCCGCCTGCGCCGATTTGCAGGACGCCTCCGTTAATGGCGGTCGAGCCGCTGTAGGTATTGGAACCGCTCAGCACCTGCGTGCCGGTGCCAACTTTGGCGATGTTGATGGTTCCATTCCCAGTCGAAATGTTTCCGCTGAAGGTGCCTGAGCCGTTGGCGACGCCCAAAGTTTCGTTAGAGGTAAACCCTGTAACTTCTTGCAGGGTTCCGCTGCCGGTCAATGCGTCCACGAACAGACTCCCTTCAGCACCTGAAACCGTGGCACCGGTCGCGATGTTTAGCGAGCCCAGGTTGTTCGTCCAGAAACCACGGCCGTTGGTGCTCACTGAAAGGCTTCCGGCCTGAACGTCGATGAGCCCTCCGGCAGCCATCGCGATGAACGTACTGCCCGAAGCGTAGGCGTAGCCGACGCTATCACCTCCGGTTCCAGATTTCACCAGCGTGCCTGAACCGCTGATAATCGATCCGTGAATTCCGGGATTTGCGCCGGTCACGCTGAGTTCCAGAGTGGCGCCCGCGTTGATCACCATGCTTTGCGGCATAAACGCACTGTTCGCGATCACCAGCCTGCCATTGGCCACCGTGCCGGTGCCGCTCCCGCTGGCCAGCGTGCTGCCGCTCAGCGTGGTGGTGCCGGAGCCGAGTTGCGTGAAGTTCAGGTCGCCGCTGATGGCGTTGGCAATGGTCACCGCATCGCTGCGGTTAAACACGAGCGTGGCTCCCGTGGAACCGCTGATGGCTGACGAACCGGAGATCGCCCCTAACGTTGCGCCATCGCCGAGTTGCAGCGTGCCGGAGTTGACCGCCGTGGCCCCGCTGTAAGTGTTGCTGCCGGTGAGCGTCATTGCGCCGCTGCCAGCCTTTGTCAGGCTGCCAGAGCCGCTCATCACGCCACTGTAGGCGGTGTTCGCTCCATTGCCGCCCACCGTAAGCGCCACCGCACCGCCGCTCACATTAGGAAGACCGCTGCTCACGTCAGTGTTTGCTGTGAGGATCATATTCCCGGAGCCAGCCAGGCTACCCAGCGTCGCCGCCGTGACGTTGAACACGATGCCGGCGCCGTTGGCGCCGCCAAAGGTCGTATTGTTGACCACGGAGGCGTACTGCAAGGCGCTGCTCCCACCTACGACGATGCCGCCGCCGCCGGTCGAATAGGTCCCCGTGGTAGTGATGGCGCCGCCGTAGGTGTTGCTATTGTTCAGGAAATTGAGCCCCCAAACGCGATTAACACCAGCCCCCGTTATGTAGCGCTGGACGGAAATGGCGCCGGTGCCGGTCACGATGCCGCCTAGGAACATCGGTTTGTCATCCCAAAGACCCTCGAAGGTGGTGACTCCGTTCACAGCGATCGTATTGGTGCCCGAAGTGTTGGCGGCGCCGGACCCGAGCGTGTACTTTCCGTCCACGGAAGTGCTCACGATGCTGCCATTATTGAAGGTGAAATTGTTGGCAAAAGCCGCATTCGTGGAGTTGGTGGATTGCGCGAAGTTCAAACTGGCTCCGTTAATCGTAACCGGCGAGTTGGCCGCACCCAAAGTGCCGACCGTTGAGCCGCTGCCGATGTTCAAGATGCCTGCATTCACCGTCGTGCCGCCGCTGTTGGAGTTGTTTCCGGTGAGCGTCAGCGTGCCAGTGGCGAGCACAACGCCACCCGAACCGCTGATAGCCGGGGTAAAGCTGCCCCCGTAGCTGTCGGTGCGGTTAAATACGAGCGTGGCGCCGGAAGCCACCGAGACGCCGCTGGTGGCCCCGATCGAACCGACCGTGCCACCGTTGCCGATTTGCAACGTGCCCGAGCTGACCGTCGTGGCCCCGCTATAGCTGTTGCTGCCGGTGAGGGTGAGCTGGCCAGGCCCCGCCTGGATCAGCGCGCCCGTGCCGGCGATGCCGGTGGCGAGGTTCACCGCGTCCGAGCGATTGAAGACCAGGCTGCTATTGTCGGTCGCCGTGCCGCTGCCCAGGTTGCCGCTCGTTCCGCCGTTGCCTATTTGCAGCGTCCCGGAGGAGATCGTCGTGTTGGCGTAGGTGTTGTTGCCGGCGAGCGTGAGATTGCCGCCCGCCACTGTCAGATTATTCGAGCCGCCGGAGACGTTTCCGGAGATAATCAACTGCGTGCCGTTGCTGCCGCTGAACCCGAGGTTGCTGGCGAGAGTTACCGCGGTCGTGATCGTGTGGGTGCCGCTGTTGACAGTGATCCCGGCGGGAGAGCCGACCGGCGCCTGCAGCGTCAGAGTATTCGCGCCGCTAAGAATGTAACCGTTGGTGCTGTCGAACAGAAGAACGCCAACCGTGCGATCCTGGTCGAGGGCGACCGCGCCGCCGCCGCCGATGGCGCCGAACTTCGCACCGAGGGTGGTGCTGCTAGGATCGACTCCCTTTGTCCAGTTGCTAGTGCCGCTGGAACCCCAGGTGGCTATCCCGCCCGTTACGGTGTATTCGTTCCCGGTCTGATAGCCGTTGAGGTAAACGCTGTTTCCGGTGATGTTCACCGCCATCGTGCCGAAGAACGGATCGTTGGTGAGCGATACCGTAGTGCCACTGGCAAACGCTCCCGTCACCGTGCCCCCTGTCAGAATCGTGAACGAATTGGACGCACTCGGGACAAACGTCGCGCCGCTCGTGCCGTTGATCAGATTCACCGCAAGCGTTCCACCCATAGTCGCCGTGCCGGTCACGGTGAGTTTGTCAAAATAGCCCGAGTTCGCCGCATCCTGGAACGCACCGGAGGCCGTCGTGCCGCCGAGATCGATGGCGAGCGTGCCGGTCGAAGCTTGAGTGTAGCCGCCGGTGATCCCCGTGTAGCCGCTCGTTCCGAGGTCGCCGGGAGCCAGCGTGCCGCCGTTGTTGGTGAGCGTGGCCGCGACCCCCGTGGTCGTGCCCGAGGTCGTCAGCTTGGTCATATCGATCCAGGCTGCCGCCAGCGTGCCGCCGTTGAAGACGAAGTTCTGGCGGGCGCCAGCCCCTTGGCTGCCGCCGATGGTGCTGGCACTGAGCAACTTGCCGGAACCGGACAGCGTGAAGGTCGAGGAACCGCTGCCCGCCGTGTCCGCACCGATGCTAAAACCACCCGTTCCGACACTGAACGTGCCGCCGGAAAGCGTGTAGCTGGGGGACTTGGCAGGGCTCGTGTCGCTGCCACCGAAGTTGACCTGCCCGACGGAGAAGAGGCCGCCGGTTTGCAACCCCGTAACGGTGGCCGCTGTTGACTGACCCGCATTGCCGCTGCCACCGTACCGCAACCCCCACGGGGTGGCTGGAATGGCAATCGTGCCCCCGGTGAGCACCAGAGATTGGTTGCCGGTGGAGATGTTTGAAGAAGTCGTAGAGTAAGGGAAGGCGAAATAGCCGCCGTCCACTTCCAGATTGCTGACAAGGGTGTTGTTAGCAAGTGTCGCCGTGCCGCTGACCAGCTTCAGGTTGAACCCGGCAAGGTTGTTGTTCAGCGTAGTGGTGGAGTTCGCGGGGCCTGCGAGAATCACCGTCGCCCCGCTCGACCCGCTAATGGTTCCGAGGTTGCTCGTGCCCGAAACGGGCGCCAGCGTCAGAGTCCCTGTGGTGTTATAATAATTGATCGTGCCGTAGTTGCCGTTCGTTCCCGAGCCGGCGACGTTGCTCACGGTGCCGCTGGTGAAGGCGGGGAAATTAACCGTGCCCGCGTTGGTAATGCCGCCGGAATAATTAAGCGGCGTGGTGGTGTTGACGTTGAGGGTGGTATTCACTCCGACGAAAAAGCCGCCGGGGTAGGCGCCCCCCGGGACCATCGGGATCGCGTTGGTGCTGCCGATGCTCAGTTTGCCCGAGTTCACGGAGGTCAACCCCGAGTAGGTATTGGCGCCGTTGAGAACCACCAGGTTCTGGCCGGATTTAGCCAGGGCGTTGCTTCCCCCGGCCGCGTTGTCCGTGATCGCGGTGTTGATCGTCAGGACGGAGGCACCGTAGTCATCGCGAAGCACCAACTCCTGCCCCTGCGCGGCCTGAAGCGTGCCGCCGCTGATGGTCGAAATATTGTTCGCCCATTCTTCGATCCCGTTGACGGTGAGCGTGGCGCCGGTGGCAAGAGAAAACGGGCTCCCGTTGAGTTTCAAGGTCGCCATGGTCCCGGTGGTCTGGGCGCTGATCGCGGCGGCGACATTCACATACGTCCCGCTCACGCTGGTGGTTCCTGTGTTGACGTACACCGATCCGGGATCGACCCCATAATTAATGCCGCGCACATAACCTGCGGCATCATACCACGCGAATTCAGACCCGCCGTTCCCGTCGCCCCATCCGACGAAGGTGCCCTGATCCATGAACCCCGCGGCCTGGCCTGTGATGGCAATCTTGTTGGTCGTGCCGTTGTTTCCGTTGTTGACCATGAACGTGCGGGTGCTCCCCGGCGTGCGGGCCGGCAGCGAGGCAAAAGTCAGCGTATTGGTGCCGCTGCCCGCATAGGTGCTCTCAATAATGGCTTCCTGGCCGTTCAGGTTCAGGGCTCCGAAGGATTGCTGGACCCCCGCTGTCACCGGCGCATAGTTCAGGGTGCCGGCCGAAATGTTCGTCGCCCCGCTGTAGGTGTTGTTCCCGACGAAAGTCTGTTCGCCGGTGCCCACTTTGTTAATTGCGAGCGTACCGCCGGTATTCCGCAGCAGCCCGCTGGTTTGGCCCGAGTTATCGTTTCCGAAAGTCAGGGTCGCGCTGCCGACGGTATTGTCGATGGTGCCCGTCCCCGAAAGCGAGGTGACGACCTGGCTGTAGCCGTGCAAGTCAACCCTGGCCGAATTGTTAACGGTCAAGGGCGCCCCGGCGGTGCCGTTGATCTGATTGGCCAGGCCGAGGGTGAGCGAGCCCGCGTTGACGTACACGGGGTTGTTGCTGAAAGACACGGGCGTGTTGGCGATCACATTGGGGCCGTTGACGAAGAGGTAGCCGGCGGTAGTCGTGTCCACCAAGGTACCCGTCAAGGTCAGGGTGCCGGGGCCGAAGAGGGTCAAGAAATTTCCGCCGCCGCCGGTCGATGTGATGTTGCTCGAAATCGCAGCCACGCCACCGGTGTAGACGCCGATTTCACCGCCGCCGCCGTTAAGAGTTCCCACGCTAAGGGTCGTGGGCGCACCCACGCTGCCGCCGTTGAGAATAATTCCGCCGAGGCCCGAAATCGTCCCCGCGCCGGAAAGAGTCACACCCCCGTCGAGCTTCATGGCATACACGCTCGGGCTGCCACTGAGCGAAGAGTTGCCGGTGATCTCGTAGACCGCGCTGGTGCTGCCGAGCGAAACGCTGCCGGCGGCCGTCGTGTAGCCGGTGAAGAACTTGAGATTCTGCCCCGCAATGTTCGTGCCGCTGGCCACCGTGAGGAAGTCCGCTGTGCCGCTCACGGCGCCTAGCATAGACCAATGCATAATACCGTTGGTGGTGGTGATGGTGCTGTTGGTCACCCGGAGCAGGTCGCCAGTAGTTCCGTTAAAGCGCGCCGCGCTGGGTACGTTGACGACGAGCGTGCCGCGATTGCCTGGATTGCCAACCGTGCGAACCAGGCCGTTGGTGGCGCCACCGAGCACAAGCGTGTTGTTCGTGGAACCATCGTCGACCATATTGATAGTGTCGGCGCCGTTGAAGGAGAGCACGCCGGGCAACACCGCGCTGACATTGCTGGTCGTTCCGTTGCCCACCTGGATCGTTCCGTTGGTGAGGGAGACCGCGGTGCCGCCGCCGAGGACTGCGCCGCCCGTGGCCAGCGTGCGCAGGGTGCCCGGACCGATCGTCAGCGCGCTGGAAGGCCCAAATACGCCCGCCGCATCCGCCGAGAGCGTGCCGCCGCCGATCGTCGTGGCACCAGTGTAACTGTTGCTGCCGGTGAGCGTCTGCACGCCGGCGGGGCTTAGCGCCACGGTCAGAGCCATATTGGCGGGTGTGGTTGCTGTGAGCAGGCCACCGTAAGAATACGTCCCGCTGCCGGCAAGGGTCAGCGTCTTGGCCCCGCCGGTGTTAGTCACCAGACCGGCTGCGCCGCTGAGGCCGCCCACGGCCTCGTTGTTACCATTGAGGTCCAAGCCCGTGACGCTGGAAAGCGTCACGGCATTGGGATTCAACCCCACATACGATCCGGGCACTTTCAAGGTGCCGGAGCTGACCGTCAGGTTGCCGGTAAAAACGGTGACGGTGGACAGGATGACACTGCCGCTGGTCGTGAGCGAACCGGAGCCCGAGATGAGGCCGCTCAAGGTCAATGAGCCCGTTCCGGCGCCAATCACATTCAAGCTGTTGTTGAGGGCCACAGGGCCGCTGAACGTCGGCGAGGCATTGGTGGCGTTTTGCAGCGTGAGCGTGCCGGTATTCCCCGCCGGCACCGAAATGGGGTTGGCAAAGGTGCGCCCGTCCGCTTGAACGGTGGCGCTGGCGCTGCCGGTGGTGTCGCCGATCACGAGCGTCGCAGCGGTACCGCCAACGCCAAACGCGTTGCCGTTGCCGGTGCCGCTCACAAACCCGCTCTTGACGGTCAACGCCCCGGTGAACGCGTTGGTCTGATTTAAAGTCGCCGTGCCTGTAAACGCGGGCCCGAACGTAATGCCGCCGGTGCTGTTGCCCCACGCCGCGGATTGGGTCACGTTCCCCGCGCCGTTAAAGGTCAGCGTGTTCCCGCTATCGTTCACAGTGCCAATGGAGATCGAAGAACCCGGGCCGACCGTGACACTCGAATTTGCGTTGACGGTGTTGTTGCTGCCGAGCACAAAGCCCGTGCTATTGCTTACCGCCAGCGTGCCGCCGTTAAACGTCACCGGGGCGGTTCCCAAGGCATACGTGCCCGTCACCTGCAAGACGCCGCTGCTGACCACTGCCGCGCCGGAGGAGCGGATGCTGCTGCCGCTGAGAGTCACCGTGTCGGCGCCCGTCTTGTACCAAGTGAAGTTGCCGGCAAGCGGACTGGAAAGGACAATATCCCCGCCGCCCCCGATGGACGGGAAGTTCGAGCCCAGCGTCACCGCCGCCGAGTAAGTGGCGGCGCTTGCGCCGGAGTTGATCAGCGAGCCGGAGTTGATAGTCAGCGCCTTCGCATTTCCCAGCGTAAAGCCAGCGAGGTCGAGCGTAGCGCCGCTGTTGACGGTAACCGTGCCAAGGCCCAGCGGGTTGGCGGTGGCCGAGCCGGAACCGCCCAACTGGACGGTGCCGCCCAAGACGGTCATCGCGCCGGCATTGGTGCTGGAACCGCCGAGAACCAACGTGCTGCCGCCAAGCTTAATGAGGCCGACGTTGCCGGTAATCGCGGTCGGATAAGTCAGCGAACCGCCTGCGTTGGATGTGTCGATTCCGAGCAAAGCGCCGCTGGCGAAGGTGGTGTTGGCAAGCAACGTGGCAAGATTTCCCGCTGAGAACTCGCCGCTGCCGCCCGCGTTCACCGCCAGAACGCCGCTGGCGCCCACGGCGGTCGCGCCGGTGGTTGTGAAAGTAGGCAGAGAAGCTGTGCCGGTTGCCTGCAGAGTCCCACTGCTGACGGTCACGCTGCCAAACGTGTTGACCCCGCTCAAGCGCAGAGTGCCGCTGCCGCTCATGGTCAAAGCGTTTGCGCCGCCGCTGATATTACCGGAAACGGTAAGATTGTCGGTCGCATTCGCCACCGCCACGAGCAGGCCGCTGTTCAAAGCGACGGGAGTGGCGATGGTGTGGGTGCCGGCAAGGTCGGACAGGCCGACCGACGCGTTGTTGCTTTGCAGCGTCAGCGTGCTGCTGCCGGCGAGAGTATAAGAATTCCCCGCATTGTTGAACACCAGCGTGCCGAGAGTGCGGTTCGCATCGAGAGTCACCGTGCCCCCAGCGGCGGAACCGCCGAAATAGGCGCCCTGGGTCTTGCCGTTCGGATCGGTGCCGCCCGTCCAGTTCGTCGTGGTGCCCGTGCCCCAGTTGCCGCCGCCGCCCTGCCACTGGTTGGTGATGCTGTAGCCGCTCAAAACGACGGAACCGCCCGCTCCGGTGTTGGTCGTCACGAGCATGCTCGAGAAGCCTTCGTTGGTAACCACGGTTTGCGAAGCACCCGCCTGGAAGGAGCCGGCTCCGCTGGTGGCGCTCAAGGTTCCCGTGGAAGCGAGCACGCTAAAGGTGTTGGAGCCCGGGGCGAACCCGGGAAGAATATTGATTGCAAGATTGCCGGCAAGCGAGGTGGTGCCGCTGACGGTGAGCTTGTCGAACTTGCCAAGCCCCGAATCCTGGAACGAACCGGAGACCGTGGTGCCGCCGAGATCGATGGCCAGCGTGCCGGTCGAAGCCTGAGTGTAGTTGCCGGTGATCGAGGTCAGGCCGGTCGTTCCGATATCGCCGGGGGCGAGCGTGCCGCCGTTGTTGAGGAGGGTGGCCGGGCTTCCCGTGGTCGCGCCCGAAGTCGTCAGGTTCGTCATGTTCAGATTGGTCACCGCCAGGGTGCCGCCGTTGAACACGAAGTTCTGGTGGGCGCTAGCCCCATTTTGGCCGGTAATCGGAGTGGAACTCAGCAACTTGCCGGAACCGGACAGAGTGAAGCTTGAGGCGCCTGTGCCATTCGTATTCGCCTCGATCGTAAACCCATTTGCGGCACTGAACGTGCCGCCCGAAAGCGTGTAGCTGGGGATTTTTGAACTGCTCGTGTCGTTGTTGCCGAGAAGGAATCCCCCTGGGGCGGAAAGCAACCCGCCGGTTTGAGATCCAGTTACGGTAACAGCCCCGCCGCCGTACTGATTGTTGTTCCCTCCAAAGCGAAATTGATTGGCGCTGGGAATCGCGACGGTGCCGCCAGTGAACAGAAAGGTTTGGCCGGCAGTGGCGAGACTGGAATGATCGGAAGCGATGAAAGTGACATAACCGCCATCGACCTCCAGGTTACCGGCAGGGCTGACGTTGGAGATGGTCGACGTGCCGCTGGCCAACTTCAGGTTGAACCCGGCTGTGCTGCTGTTGAGCGTGGCGGTGGAGTTCGCGGCCCCGGCCACGGTCACCGTGGCGCCGACCGCGCCGGAAATGTTGGTAAACGTGTTCGAGCCGGTGACCGAGATCGTCTGCGGGGTTGCCACCACGCTGTTGGTCACGTTACCTCCAGCCGAGGAAACCGCAGTCGTACCGCTGACCGTAGTGTTGAAGAGTAGGGTTGCGCCGTTGCCCACGCTGACCCCGTTGGTGGTTAAATTACCGATGGGCGTCGCCGAGCCGGTGCCAATTTGCAGCGTGCCGCCGCCGACGGTCGTCAGCCCGGTATAGCTATTGCTGCCGGTCAAGATCAAGGTGCCCGCGGCAGCCTTGGTCAGAGCCACGGAGGTCCCACTGTTGTCCGAAATATTGGCGCTGATCGTGGCATTGCTCGCAGCGTGAATGAACAACTCCGGATTGGCCGTGCCACTGGTCAGCGTCCCGTTGGTTACCGAGGCGCTGGAGTTGTTGAGGAGCAAGCCACCGCTGTTCAGGGTGAGCGTGTTGCCGCCGAGATTGAACGCCGCCCCCACCGGGAAGCTCAGTGAGTTAATGGTGCGGCTGCCGGAAAGCGTCAGCCCCGCAGAAAGCTTAACGTTATCAGTGCTCACCCACGTCGAATCCGTCGTGCTCGTCTGGTGGGTTCCGTTCAGATAATTGTAAGGTCCCAAATAAGTGGTTCCACTGGAAACCAGGGTGGTCAGAAATTCGTTTTGGTTGGTGTCGATCGCCCACGGAATGATGCCCAGGGTCGCTCCGCTGGTGCCAGTGCCGCCGGTGAGAGCGGGAGCAGTCGTGATCGCCACACTTCCTTTGGTTGCGGGCCCGTTAGCCCATGGCATGTTGGCCTGCAGGGTGCTGTGAGCGCCTGGCGAGATCGAATTGATCGTCAAGGTGGAAGTGCCGCTCGCCGCCGAGTTGGTCGTTAGGAACGAGGTGACCCCAGGAGCCAACGCCAGAGTTCCCACCGAGGCGGTGGAGCCGTTCTGGGTGTTGAACGTAAACGATCCGCCGTTCAAGGTGATCGTGTTGTTGCCTAACCGATTCGTCCCAATCGAGCCGAACGAGTCAGAAGTCGTCCCGGTAGCAAGGGCGTTGGCCGAGAGCGTGAGCGTCGTGCCGGAAATCGACACGATGGTGGTTCCCACCGGGAGGTTTGCGTCGGTCGATACCAGCTTCAGGCCCGCGTACAGCCCCGTGGTGCTGGCCACGGTCACGACGTTGGTTCCCGAGGTGGAAACGACACTCGTGGCGGCGCTCAGGCCGTTGTCGTAAACCAGCGTGCTACCGGCATTCACGGTCACCAAGCTGCTCGCAAGCACGCCGCCGGTGCCGCCGATTGTCAGCGTTCCCGCGTTGACGGTGGTGGCGCCCGTGTAGGTATTACTGCCGGTCAGGGTCAGCGCGCCATTGGAGGCATATTGGCCCGCACAGGTCATGGTCAACCCGTACCCGGAGCCGCCGTCCCCAATGGAGCCACCCAAATACATCGTATTCTTGATGACGTTAATCGTGCGGGTGCCTCCCGTCAGCGTGACCGGACCCGCGCCCAGGCTGAAATCGGAAAAACCAAACCAGTCGTTATTAACGGATAAATCACCGGCCACGACGATCGGATTGTTGGCGGTGACACTTTTCATGAGACTCGATGCATTTTGAGTGCCACTCACGACGGCGCCATTGAGCGTCAGGGTTCCGGAGCCGAAAAGCGAACCGCTGGCCCCGATGATGAGTTTGGAATTCGCGGTCATCGCCACCCCGCCCGTAAAGCTGTTTGCGGGATTCAAAAAACTCACCGTGTCAGTATTCACCGAAAAGCCCAGGGAGGACGAAGCACCGTTGCTCACCAGACCGGCGATAGTAACCATGGCGCCGTTCGTATCGCCATTAACCGTGATGGTCGTCGGCGCCGAACTGGCGCTGCTGATCGAGCCACCCAGAAGGATGTTGCCCTGGCCGCCGTTGTTCGCGCTAAATTTATAGGAAGTCCCACAGATGATGAGCGGCGCATTGACGGTCAGCGTGGTGCCCCCGGCGTGGTTATAGATCTGCCCGCCGTTGGTCAGGTACAACGCGTTACCGCTGGTGCTGCCAATAAATAGGCTGGTCGTGACGGCGGCGTCGCAGTAGATGCCACTGATGTTCCGATTGGCGTCGATGAAGATCGGATTCGCGGCGTTGCCGTTGGTGCCAGTCTGGGCGATGTTAAAATAGGCGATGTCGGCGCTCGTGGTGCCAGAGGTTGCACCGGGAGCGCTGCTGACGGTGCCAGGACCCCAGTTCGTGGCGTCGGCCCAATTGGCGCTTCCGGGAGCGGCGACCCATGTGACGGTGGCCGCCAAGGCGGAGTGGTTGCCGAGGGAAAGCCCGGCGACGAGCGAGGCGACCGAAGCCGCCAGCGGCGCGACAGAGCGGCCGGGAGTTTTGGAGCGCTTCAGGGAGCGGGCGGCTTTGGAGACGGAACGACGCGACGAGGAGACGATTTGGTTTTTCATGGGAGCTAACGAAGGAATGGAGATTTATGAGACGGGTGGTAGTAGACGATGGACACCGTACGAGCGGGTTTAGCAGAAAGATACAAAATCGTTGTCCACCATTTGGGGGACAAAAACGGGTGTTGACTTGCGCAAATTAATTAAAGAAGTGGCATGGAAACTGCCAAACACCCCCTTGATCAAGGGGCTCTTTTTCATCTTTGCAGACGTGATTTCAGGGCCGAAGGCCCGACCACACTGTAGCCTAGGCCATCGGCCTAGGACTTCGATTTCGTAGCGATATCAGGCTGAAGGCCTGGCACAGGGAACCGCACCTCGTTTGTGATGGGCCTTCAGCCCAAGCCCTTGGTGCTCAGAGACCTAGGCCGTTGACCTAGGCTACAGTGTTGTCGCACCTTCGGTGCTGAGGGCGCTGCAAAGATGAAGAAGTGCCGATCAAGGGCGTCGGGCCGGGCCAGTTACCGGATTTCCTTGAGACATGGCCATGGCTGTCGAACTCAACAAAGCGTCCAGTTATTTTGCAGTTCCCCCACTGGAAAAGTGAACCCAAAGAAAGCCCAGGGATTCGGGGATTGAAGCCGACAGCGTCCCTCGCTCCAGAGTAGCCTTGCCGGAGCCTCCAAGCACTTCGAGCTTGGTCCCAGAATTTTGCCATAGAGGGATTCGAAGCTGATAGTTGGGAACTGAGTTCAGTTCGCGAAAGAGCAGGGCGTAGCCGGATTGCCGATCCTTTTGAATGGAAACGAAGCCAGTCCATGCAACCCCGTCAGGAACCTCGCCAACAGGCAGAATATCGCCTCCAAAGAGAGCTTCCCGATGCTGTTTCCATTTCGCAATCAGTGGCGCGGCCTGTGTAAAGTATTGCGATGGGAGGTTCTGAGTTTCAAAGAAACCGAGCGGCGAACAAAACAGGGTGATCGCAAAGAGCGTATCCGGGCGGTAGCGAGCTGGAGCAAGCGGGTTATTCCTATAGGCACCGGCATTACGGGCGTTATTGAGCCATTCCATGCGGAGGCGGACCGGATCGACCCACTGGGCCAGGCTCCACGCAGCCCTCAAGGTTTGATGCGGCAGATAACTGCCCCAATCGGTGTAGCGATTCTCGACAAAAATCCCGTCCATCATGCCAAAATAGCCAAACCGACGTTCAGCAGTGACATCGAAGTCAAACGAGATGGGTTCTTTGGATGCCTTTCGAACCGTCGCAAAAAGCCGGCGATAGTCTTCCTCACTTTTCGCGGTGCTGACCCTCAGGCCGTCGACCTTGAAGAAATCAACCCCAAGCTCGCGGTGCTGACGCAGAAGAGCGTTGGCGTCCCGTTGCCAATTGGCGGCGTCCTGAGAGGAGTCCGGGGCGAACCACAGCCCGAGTCGAATCCCTTCCTTGTGAGCCAGAGCCGCAATCGAACCAAGGCCCGCAGGGAATCGCGTTGGATTCACATCCCAATAATTGGGATCGCTCGCCCAAAACCCGCCCCAGACCCCGCCCTTGACGCTCGAATTCGACGACACGCCTTTCTGCCAGCCATCGTCAATCTCGATGACATCGACGCCCAAGGCCTTTGCGGAAAGGACCTCCTGTGCGAGAAACTTCGAGTTGAGATGAGCGTCCCTGGCGCGATCCCCCCAAGTGTTAGTCATCAAGAGACCATGCACCTTTGGATCGTAGGGGCGGATGGCGCGTTGCAGGGAATGGGCCGCGGCGATTCGTCCCCAGCGGCCTCCTGAATAAGTCGTTTGCACCCAGGAGTAGCCGTTCTTTTCGTTGAGCAAGACGGCGCCGTTTGATTTTACATTGAAATCCCACGTAGAGGCGATGGCTCGAGCGCCTGGCAAAGGGGCGAGGCATAAGAAGACTCTTCCTGTGCCGTCCAGAGGGTTCTCTACCGCAAAGATGTTTCCCGAGGCTTTCAGCTCGGGCCCGGGAGCCCCAAGGAGCCACTCCGATTCTTGCACCAGTTCTGGTTGCCTATCCGTCCCGTCCTGAAGTTTTGGAACAATGACTTTCCGCGCTCCAGGGCAGATTGAAGTCGAGGAAGAACTCTGGATGGAAGAGGCCTGCTCGATCCCAGTGGGCGGAGACTGGGCCTCGACAGGTTTGGGCAAGCCGCTCGCCAGAACCAAGAGAGCGAGAGCACTGGTACGCAGTAACATCGACAAGACAGGAACATGATTTGGCATGGTCATGAAATCGGGAGGGGTTTGGCAGTCGCGCCAGCGTCTTGGACTGCGTGTAGTCCTCTACCGCTTTGGGTTGCGCCTCGCCTTCGGCACTATACAGATACCGAAGTGCAACTTGGGAACGAGCGCGCGTGGCCTGGCTGATGTTTTCGGTAGGAAACCTTGAAACGAGCGCGATTCTGATAACCTACCTGCTGGCATTTATTTCTTGAATTGGATCTTGTAAGCGAGCGTTGCGGGATTGGGGACCGTGACCGGTTTTTCGAGCACGAGGGCCTCCGCGAGCTGCTTCCACTTGACCGGGGCGCTGCTGCCAACCAATTCCACTGAGGAAACCGGACGCTCCGCCAGTTTGCTGGAGGTGCCCAACGAGGCGATCCTGATCTCTTTGTCCGGAAGGCCGAGGCAAAAAGCGTACAGGATATCCCCTTTGGTGGTGAACCGGATGTCTTCGGCGGTGTACACAACCTTGTCCTCGTTAAACATGCCGCTTTTGACCGCGGCGGCACTGGCGGGGCGCTCCCCGAAGACCTTCCAAGGCCGGCTCCCATAGATTCCCTCTCCATTAACGGCCGTCCAGGCTCCGATTTCGTCCAGGGCTTTGAGCATGTCCGGCTCAAGGTCGCCCTCTGGCGTTTGCACGATGTTGATCAAGAGGTTGCCGTTTTTGCTTACGATATCGACCAGCGTCTGGATGACCGACTTGGAACTCTTGTATTTTTGTCCCGCTCGGTAATACCAATCGCCAATGGAAGTGTCGGTCTGCCACGGCTCCGGACTGATGCCGTCCTTGACGCCGCGTTCGAGATCCTGGGCAAACCTGCCGTTGGAGGTTTCTTTGCAATTGTAAACCGCCTCCAGTTTGCCGCCATTTTTGGCGATGTCCTGGTTGTAGTAGTGGGCCAGCAGCGATTTTCCAACCGCGCCGAAAGGCAAGCCGCTATCCGAGTAGAGGAGGTCCGGGTGATAGAGGTCCACGAGCTCTTTGACGTCGTTAAACCATTCGCGATGCCATTCGGGGTTGTTCGAGGTCCAGCCGGTGTCTTTGGGATCGGCCTTGGTGTGGTAGAGATCCTGGTATCGAGGGTCTGCCCCGTCATACGGCACGCCTGCGTAGGGGCCGGTCTTGTCAGCGCCGTGGCTGCCTTGGAACCATGTGTAACTTGCGGCGAGGTGCTCGGAAACCCCGAACCGAAGTCCCTGGTCTTTGGCAGCCCTCTGCCAGAGCCCAACTACGTCCTTGTGCGGCCCCATCTGCACGGCATTCCAACGGTGGATTTTGGAGTTCCACAGAAAAAAGTTGTCGTGGTGGGAGCCCATGCTGACGAAGTATCTCGCTCCAGCTTTTTTGTAGAGAGCCATAAGCTGCTCAGGATTCCATTTTTCGGCTTTCCAAAGCGGAATAATGTCCTTGTAGCCAAACTTGCTCGGGTGCCCGTAGCGCTTGAGGTGCTCACGGTAATCGTAAGAAGGGCCCTTTTCCTCGCCCGTTTTTTGGTCCACGCGTGGGCCTTCGTATAAACCTCTCGCATACCAGTCGCCGAGCCGGGGCACCGCCTGCGGTCCCCAGTGAGCCCAAATCCCGAATTTGGCATCGCGGAACCAGTCCGGACACCGGTATTGCCTGAGCGAGTCGTCCGTGGGACCGAAGGGGCCGCGGGCGATCTCTGTAGACGCGATGACCGCTGCGGGCCGCGGTGTCGGTCCGGTTGCGAACGCCGAGAGCGCCAGAACGAGAGAGCAGCCTTGAATGAGAAGGATTCGATTTTGATTCATGGGAAAAGTTTTTCGTTTGAGAGGTTATCATCGGGGATGGTCCACCCGAGGAAAACAGGAATCTTGTCGCCTATTTGGGGGACAAGATTGTCAGGGGAAAACCGTTGAAGACATTTTACACTGGAAACTCAACCCGTATGCACTCCTTCGCCCGCCCTCCCGCCACAACAGCAACTCCGGCATGAATTTTCTTCAAAAAGCACGGGCCTTCACCATCGTCATTTTTTCGGTCATTGCGGGTTGTGCGGCATCAGCCGCTCCCTGTCAATTCACGGGCATTAATTGGGGTGAAGGGTCATTTGGGAACACGCAGCCTCCTGGTTCGGAACAGAAACCGGGATACTCCTATCCGCCCCAGGCCGATATGGATTATTTCATGAGCAAGGGGATGAACATCGTTCGGCTGGGTTTCATCTGGGAACGGTTGCAGACGACCTTGTATAGTTCGTTCAACCCCATTGAGCTGGCGCAGATCAACGCCTCTGTGTTGGGTTCGACGGCCAAGGGGATGTATGTGGTGCTGGACCCGCACTGCTATGCGCGGTATTTCGAGCATATTATCGGCACGAAGGAGGTGCCGGTTGCGGCTTTCGCCGATTTCTGGTCGCGCTTGGCAAAGATCTACAGCCATAACACCCACGTTATTTTTGGACTCATGAATGAGCCTTGCAAGATGCGAACCGCGGATTGGTTTCCGTCGGCCCAAGCCGCGATCAACGCGATCCGAGCCACGGGTGCGACCAATCTGATCCTCGTCCCTGGAAATTTCTACTCCGGCGCGAATAGCTGGACGACGGCTGGAGGTGAAGACTCCAACGCCAAAGTTATGGCGGCAATCACCGACCCAGGGAACAACTACGCCTTCGAAGTGCATCAATACGTGGACTCTGGTTCGGGCGGGTGTTCTGATATTTGGAAGGACGATCCGAACATCGGCAAGCAGAGGCTGGCCGTCTTCACCAATTGGGCTCGTGCCAACAAACGTCGGGGCTTTCTGGGCGAGTTCGCCGTGGCTAACTGCCGAGTCACCGAAACGGATATCGGTGCCGCGACCATTACCAACATGGTCAGTCACATGGAGGAAAACTCGGATGTCTGGTTGGGGTGGACGTGGTGGTCTGCCGGTTTCCATAATTACATCTTCACGATCGACCCGGAACGGACCGCCTCCGGCGGCGCCATCGATCAGCCCGTGATGAGGCCCCTCTCCAAGTTTGTTCAACCCAGGGTTCCCCCGCTTGCGGCTCCTACTGTTAATGAAACCAAAAGCATTACCAACAGCGGCTTCACTGCGAACTGGAATAGTGTAGCCGGAGCGTCCGGCTACCAGCTCGACGTTTCCTCCACCAATACTTTCAGCACCTTCGTTCCCGGCTACCAAGTCTTCGATACGGGCACCGACCGGAGTGTTAATGTATTCGGATTAACGGCGGGAACCACCTATTATTACCGCGTACGCGCCTACAGCGAGAAAATCATGGGCGTCAACTCACTTGCGGCAAGTGTCACGATGCTCCCATCAGCGACAACCGTTTACCAGTGGACCGGCGCTACGAGTAGCGCTTTCAACAGCGCCGCCAACTGGAATGAACGTGGCGTCTCCACTTTCCAAAGGGGTGTGCGGTGGCTTAAGTCTTCCAGCAATGCTCCCAACGGAACAACCCTTGGATTCCCCCCCTTCAATGGCACCTACGATGTGAGCCTCTTGGTGAACGGCCCCAATGACTTGCTCTACACCGCCTCGCTGGGAACGACGGTTTATGCAAGTAATGGCAGCCTGGGATTGATGATCGGAGGCGGATCCTCCAGCGGCGCCCTACACATCACAGGCGGAACGCTTTCAACCGTCGGCGCGAGCGCCCCAGTTGTCCTGGACTCCGGCGCTTTGACCGTGGATGCAGGAGCCATAACGATTGGAGACTCCGGCCTTTCCCTTGGTGTGAACAATGCAGGCACTGCCGTCCTGACCGTGAACGGCGGCACCGCCACCATCCTCGGGTCGCTCAACGCCGCCGCTGCCGCGGCAACCATCAACCTCAATGGCGGAACGCTCACATCCAATGGTTTTTCCGCGACCGACACGACCACCTTAAACTTCAACGGCGGCACCTACCAGGTGGGAGCCGGCACATTGTGGACAAGAGGCGCAATCACGCCGATGTTTTCAGGCTTCGCCAAGATTTGCATTAAACGCGGCGGGGCTACTATCGATACCAACGGTATCTTCCCCACTCTTACCCAACCCCTGTTCACAGATTCTGTTTCCATCGGGGGCGGGTTGACGAAGATTGGAATGGGTTGGCTGATGCTCACCGCATCCAACAGCTATAGCGGCCCAACCACGGTAAAGGAGGGGATGCTCATTGTCTCCAATCCTAACGCCCTGGGCAGCGGAAGCACCATTTCCGTTCTCGACCACGCCCCCGGCCTACAACCGGTAGGCATTACCCCCGCTCTGCAATTAAAAAACGCCATCACCGTACGAGGCAAGACTGCGATCATCGCTGGGACGGGAGACAACGGTTTTGGAGCGTTGCAGGCTGATAGTTGGAGCTGCACTTGGGCGGGGCCCGTCTTGCTTGGAGCCAACTCCCCGACCCTCGGTGCGCTTTGGGCCTCGAAATTGACGGTCACGGGGGCTATTAGCGATGGCTCCACCAATGCCCTGTCAATCTCCGGTCAAAACGGCTCGGGCGTCGTCGTGCTGTCCCCCTCCACGGCCAACGCCTACACGGGGTATACCAATATATTTCAAGGCATTCTGCGTTTGGGCAAAACCAATGCCCTGCCCACCAGCACCATCCTTGATGTGAAGTCCGACGCCAGCATCGTTAAGGCGGCGATCTTTGACCTTGCCGGCTACAACCAAACCGTGGCTGGGTTAACCGGTTCCATCGCGACCAATGGCACCAATGGGATCATCACCAACTCCGTGGCCTCCAGCACCGGCACGCTTACGGTCGCCAACAGCGCCTCTGACTGCATCTTTCCGGGGTCGATCAACGATACGCCGATTAAGAAAGGAACCGTCGTGACCGGAACCGGTGTTGTTGCACTGGTGAAAATGGGGAGTGGCAAGCTGACGCTCGCGGGAACCAATTCCTATACCGGCCCGACAACCGTAAGCCGTGGAACTCTCGTCATCAGCGGCAATGTTACCAACACCGCCTCGGTAACCGTGGCCGCCGGGGCGCAGTTGCATGTGTCCGGCCAGTTGTTCTCCGCCGGGAACATCGTCAATACCGGCACGCTGGTCTTTACCGGTTCGGCCCAGTTCGGCGCGGCCGGCACGATCACCAACTACGGCACCATTATCAACCTAGCGGTATCGCTGACTCTACCCGCCATCGTCAACCATGGAAGGCTCCTGCAGACGCCTCCGGTGATAATTAGCGCATCTGCTATCGCAGGGATCAACGGAATGGCGTTCAGTTATCAGATTACGGCGACCCGCGGTCCCACGGTTTTCGCGGCGACCGGGCTGCCCGCAGGATTGAGCGTAAACACACGCACTGGATTGATCTGGGGAAAGCCGACAGTCACCGGCGCCTTCAGCCCAACGATTAGCGCAAGCGGTCCCTATCGCACAGGCACCGCAGCCTTAACGATCAACGTGCTGCCGCCGGGAGCGAAAACCTGGACCGGAGTCATCGGTGGCCGATGGGACACCATCACAGCCAATTGGACGGGAGCCACGACCAGATTTTACAATAACGACAACGTCATCTTTACTGACAACGCCAGAACGAACGCAATTTCCATTGCCCCTGGAACAACGGTCGCAAGCGCCATTTTCAACCCCACAGCCGCCTGCTGTTCGTTGAGCGGCGCGCTGGCTTGTAACGGCTTTATCGTGCAAAACGGCCCTGGGATTGTTGACTTTGGGGCAGCCCTTTCCGGCAGCGGTGGTGTCATCGTCAACAGCGGCACCCTCACGCTGAGCGGCCCCAACACTTACAAGGGGCCGACCATCGTCAACGGCGGAATATTGAAAGTGGGCAACAGCCGATGCCTGTCGGGTGCTTCCGCGCTGACCCTCAACAGCGGCGGGGTGCTTGACCTCAACAGCATCTCTCTGCAAGGGCCTGGCCAGGTCGTTTTCAATGGCGGGACGCTCCTAAACTCCGGAACCGGCTCACCCAGATTAAACTGCAATTCGATTAACGCGTGCAGCGGGACGATTGCCACTGGCATTGGCGGTTGGGTCGCTCTCACTAAATCCACAACCGGAACCCTGTTTATCGACTCCGATTTAAGCTGTGGCGGGAAAATCACCATCAACGAAGGAACCGTGAAACTCGCTGGGAAAATCAGCATGGACGTCGTCGTCAACCGCGGCACTTTTATTCAGACCGGTTCGGTAAAGGACAGAAGCGTCACTATCAACAGCGGCGGTGTTTATGGACCGAGCGAAAGCCCCTCCATTCGCCTTTTCTCCGGCAACGGCGGAAGTTTGGTGCTCAACCCCGGCGGCGTGATGCACTTACTTATTACTGGCAAAAAGGCGGGCACCGACTATGATCAGATCCAGCCCCCGCCCAACGGCAGCGTGATCCTCAGCGGCAGTCTCATTCTGACCGCCACGGCATACCTGCCCGTTGGCGGAGTCTACACCATCATTAACAACAGCCTCAACAACAGCGGCGACACCGCCGCCGCCCTGACCGGAACCTTCACCGGACTTCCCGAAGGAGCGCAATTCCAGCAATCCAACCAATGGTGGCGAATCAGCTATGTCGCAGGCAAGGGCCACGATGTCACGATCACTCGTATTGACAGCGCACGCCTCCGGTAAGCACAAGCACAACTTTCGCTGGGACAAAAATTTATGAGAATTCAACCAAACCGTGTATTGCAGCCTCTGTTACTGTGGGGAACGGCAGCTTGTTTCGCGGCTGTCGCGCCCCTAGCTCCGGCGGCAGTGAAGGATCGCTTGACGCCCCTGCCGGCCAATGCCATTCGGTTTCACGGAGGCTTGGAGAATGACCTCCAGAACTCTCTCATCCACTGGAATCGAGGCACGGTGCCGTACGCCGAGTTTGTGCAGTTCTTCCGCACGGGCCGCAAACAGTTTGCGCTCGGCGAAATGTGGGGCAAAGCGGTGCGCTCCGGCGCCATGTTCTATCGGTACAATCAGGATCCCGAACTTAAGGCGATTCTGAAGAAAACAGTCGGCGACCTGCTCACCACCAAACGTTCTAACGGTTCCATCAGTTGCTCGGAGCCTTCCGCGCAACCGGATTCGCGCGGCGGCGATCTTTGGGAGCGCAAGTATGTCCTGCTCGGGCTGGACGAATACTACGAACAGGTCGAAAAGGATCCAGCCGTGCTTCAAGCGATGATGGACGAGGCCGATTGCACGATCAACCAGATTGGCCCGCCCCCGAAGGTTCGCATCGTCGATCAGGGTTGGAGCCGCAACCACATCGAGTCGAGCAGCATCCTCGAACCGATACTGCGGCTGTACAAACTCACCGGCCGGCAGAGGTATCTCGATTTCGCCCGGTACATCGTCGAGCTCGAAGGAGGCGCCAAGGACAACAACATCATCGAGGAAGCCTTCAACAACAAGGATCCCGAGCAAATCGGCGGTCCTTATCCCAAAGCCTATGAAATGACCTCCGTCTTTGAGGGCGTTCTCGAATACTATCGGGTTACCGGAAACGAGCGCTGGAAACAGGCCACGCTCAACTTTTTCCGCAACGTCCGCGATAAGGAGATCACGCTCATCGGCAACGGCGGCGGAGATATTCACCATCACGAGGTGAAGGGAGAGACTTGGGATTATACAGCCCTTGAGCAAAGCAATCCAAAGATGGATCGCACGATGGAGACCTGCACTGGCGTGACCTGGCTCAAGCTGTGCAGTCAGGTCAACCGTCTGACCGCTGATCCTTCCGCTGTGGACGCAATCGAGCGATACGCCTACAATGGTCTGATCGGTGCGATCAAGCCCGAAGGCGATGGCTTCAGCTACGTGAATCGCCTCAACGGTAGCAAATCCACTCCCGTTGGATGGGGATGGACGTTCGGCAATCTCCGAGTGACCTGCTGCAATCTGAACGGCCCGATGGGCCTCGCGTATCTGCCGTTCGTCGCGGTGCTGAATTCGAAGACCGGTCCCGTAATCAACCTTTATAATGCCGCCACCGCGACCGCGGCAACGCCGACGGGCCAGCCTGTCCAATTGGAGATCAAGACCGACTACCCGCTGACGGGCGCAATTGCAGTGACAGTCACGATTCCGAAGCCCGAACGGTTTTCAATCGAGTTGCGAATTCCGGCGTGGAGCGGCTCGACTACGCTCTCCGTCAACGGGTCCGCGGTGAAAGCCACTCCGGGAACCTATGTCAGCCTCGACCGGACGTGGTCCACCGGCGACGCAATCGATTTGAACTTGGATATGCGGTGCCGCCTGATCGATGCGCCCCACGGCAGCAACCGGGACGGCGACAATTTCAACGCTCTCGTCCGCGGACCAATCGTGCTGGCCCGCGATGAAAACATCGATCCCGACTACGACAAGCCGGTGACCATTCTGGCCAAAGAAGGCTACGTTGAGATAAGCCCTATTGCCAAAACGTTACCGTCAACCCGGCAACAGTTCCGAGTCCCCACCAGCGAAGGGTTTATTCCGATTGTGGATTATGCCTCAGTGAATAATTGGAATGGAAAACACATCCGGACTTGGCTGCCGATGACTGGAATTCCCGTTAAGCAGGCAAAGCCGAATGGCTCCACGTCTGTTTCCCCTCAGGTCTCTCCGAAACCCTGCCCCGAACTTGCCAACCCGTTGGCGCAAAAGGCACTCGCGCTCAGAAAAAGTTCTAAAATTCCGTCCCTAACAGAATTCTTGGAGATGTGGAACAAGCCCACACCTTCTCCAGTGAAGCTGTTGCCAGTAACGGCCCGCACCCTATCCTGTCCCGACCTCGCCCGGCGTGCCGCTTCCGCCCATGTGAAGGTGGGGTGGGTTTTTCAATGCACCAAGTGCTCGAAGTGGCACGCAATCCTAGCCGGGGGGTATGCGATTGCGTCCGATACCGTCGTAACCGCCTTTCATGTTCTGAAACAGAACGAAGCTATGAAGCCGGGCACCGGCATCCCCGTCGTTGTGCGGGGAGAGGACGAGATTCTGCCCATCACCGGAGTTCTCGCCGCAGACGCCAGCATGGATGCCGCAGTCATAAGAGTCGCCTCCAACGATCTGACAGCCCTCCCGCTTGCCAACACGGTCGAAGTGGGCGACTCCGTCTACTGTTTCAGCAGGCCGTTCGACCAGTTCGACTTCTTTTCTTCGGGCATGGTGAACGGCTTTACCACCACTGCCGGGTCGAAAGACAAACCAGCGGGCCGTCGAATTCTGGTCAGCACCGCTTGGAACGCGGGCTCCAGCGGTAGCGCGATCTTGGATGCCTGTGGAAATGTTGTGGGGCATGTCAGCGAACTTTGGACACTCTCTGACACCCGGAGCGACGGCAAATCAATGGAAGGGCTGACCGTTCATGTTGCAACTCCGGCAGCCGAGGTGCGCAAGCAACTCGCCACTTGCCATCTTCCCGCTGTTCTCCCTTAATGGTTTTCATCTGGTCCGGATTGGAAACGAGCGCACGCGTAAGAAGTGATCGAGGCAAAATTGCGATAATCTTGAAATTACCGCAGACGCAGTCAACATAGGCTTCCAATAGTTCAGAGCTACAAACGAAAGCCAACCGCGCAGCGCGTCGCTTCGCTCAACCTGCGGCATTCCCGCGTCTTTCTTCGGCGAATTCCACCGTTGAAGCGGCTATATGTGTACGCGCGCATGATCTGTGGAATTCCGCCGTTTCTGGTATCGTCGCCTGATCCCGCCATTTCTAATCGCCTTCTCTTCCAACGCATCCGCCAGATCTGGATTCTTTACCAACACGATCACCCTCACTCGTGGACACAGTTTCAGGAACTGTGATAAAAGTCGCCCCCAGAGCTGCAAGTCTATAATCTTCGGTGCCGTGCAGGAGCCGAAAGGTGCGCCAGTAAAATGACACTTCCTCGCTTTTGTGCCTATTGGATTTCGGCGGTGACCCTGACGGTGCTCCCTTCCGGGGCGATGGGGATTCGATTTCCTGAAATCGGTTTTCCATCGACCACGAGCGACTGGATCCCTTTCGAGTGTTTGCGCGGATTGGAGATCGTAATCTCGTAGGTGGCACCGCGGAATTTACGGGTGGCGGTGAAGCCCGGCCAATCGCGCGGGATGCACGGGTCGATCACGAGTCCGTCATGGCCGGGGCAGATGCCGAGGATTCCCTGCGTGGCAGCTACCAGCGTCCAGGCGGCAGTGCCGGTAAGCCAGGAGTTCTTGGCTTCACCCGGGGTCGCCGCATCGCGCCCCGCTATCATTTGGGCATAGACATACGGTTCGCAACGGTAGGTCTCGACCGGTTTGGCAGGCGGGCAGATGCTCAGGTAATACTCGAGCGCGCGGTCACCGTCGCCGAGCAGGCACCAACCGAGGTGGATCCAGGTGTTGTTGTGGCAGAAGATCCCGGCATTTTCCTTGTAGCCCGGCGGGTAGCTGCTGACTTCGCCGAGTTCCTTGTGATAGGTGGCGTAGGGAGGCTGCTGGAGGATGATGCCGTCTGGCGTGAAGAGGTGTTGGTGGACGCTTTCGAACGCCTTCGCCGCGCGTCCGTTTTCAACGCCCGCGCCGCCAAGGACGCACCATGCCTGGCTTTCGATGAAGATCTGCCCTTCTTCACACTCGGCGGAGCCGATCGGATTTCCCGCCGCATCGTAGGCGCGGCGATACCATTGGCCATCCCAGGCCTGCTCCTCAATGGTCACGAGCATTTCCGCATAGGCTGCGTCCAGGCGCGCGCAATCTGCCGGGCGGTTCATCGCTTGGTACAGGGCCGAGAGCTCGCGTGCGGCGTACAGGAACAACCCTGCAATCATCACCGATTCGGCACTTGATCCGTCGACATCTCCCGCGGTTTGGAACGATTCGTTGGGCTCGGTTGAAAAGCAGTTGAGGTTCAGGCAATCGTTCCAGTCGGCATGGCCAATGAGCGGGAGTCCGTGTGGGCCGCGCTTCTGCAGGGTGTAGGCGATGCTGGTTTCCAGGTGGTGGAGGAGGGTTTCCTTGGAGCCGGGGGTGTCCGCGTACCCAACGACGGCTTCGAGAATCGACTGGTCGCCCGTTTCCTTAATGTAGGCACAGGTGCTGAGGATCAGCCAGAGGTGATCGTCGTAGAAGTCTCCGCCGATCTCTGCGTTGCCTTTCTTTGTCAGTGGTTGGTATTGGTGGTAGCAGGCTCCATCGCAAAGCTGGGTGCCGGCAATGTCGAGGATGCGCTGACGCGCCCGCGAGGGGATCATGTGGACAAAACCGAGGAGGTCCTGGTTGCTGTCGCGGAAGCCCATCCCTCGCCCGATCCCGGTCTCGAACAGGCTCGCCGATCGGGAGAGATTGAAGGTGGTCATGCACTGGTATTGGTTCCAGGTGTTGACCATCCGGTTGAGGTTCGGCTCGGGGGTTTGCACCGAGAGCGCCCCGAGGAGACCGTCCCAGAATGTCCGCAGCTTTTCCAAGGCGCACGTCACCGCCCCCGGCGCCGCGTATTTTTTCACCAGGGCCCGGCCCCGGTTTTTGTTGAGGATGCCGGGAGCCTCGAATTTTTCGTCCGTCCCCTGATCGACATAGGCGAGGACGAACGCGAAGCTTTCCTCCGCGCCCGCTTCGAGATTGAGATTGAGCTGATGAGCCCCAACGGGGTTCCAGCCGTGGGCAAGGCTGTTGGTGCAGGCGCCCGCCAGCACAGCTTTTGGATCGTGCAATCCGTTGTGGACGCCGACAAAGGCGTCGCGCGAGGTGTCAAAGCCATCCACCTTCCGCGTGCAGGCGAACATCGCGTAATGGTTACGCCGCTCCCGGAACTCGGTTTTGTGGTAGATCGCAGACCCTTCGACCTCGACTTCGCCGATCGAGTAGGTCCGCTGGTAATTGGTCATGTCGTTGAGCGCTTCAAAGAGGCAGAACTCAACAAATGAAAAGAGCTGAACGGACTTGGCGCCGCCGGATTGGTTCCTCACGGTCACCTGCCAGACCTCGGCGGTTTCACCCGGAGGGATGAAGAAGAGCACCTCGACAGCGAGTCCGTTTTTCTCGCTGGTGATGCGCGTATAACCGAGTCCGTGACGGCATTCGTAGCGATCGAGCGAGGTGCGGCACGGCTTCCACATCGGGTTCCAAAGGGTGTCGCCATCGCGCAGGTAGAGATAGCGGCCGCCGAGATCCATCGGGATATTATTGTAGCGGTAGCGGGTGAGTCGGCGAAGCTTCGCATCCCGCCAGAAGGTGTAGCCGCCCGCGCAGTTGGTGCAAAGGCCGAAGAAATCGTCCTGCCCGAGGTAGTTGAGCCAGGGCAACGGGGTGTCCGGGCGGGTGATCACATATTCGCGGGAGGAGTCTTCGAAGTGGCCGAAAGTCTGATTCATAAACTATATGCGCAAGCACTTTGAACTAATTCCGGCGGGCGTGAAGCAAGGATTTGTCATCCATTTGGGGGACAAGTTTTTCCCCTCGTTCCCAAAGTTAGCGAAGCGCTTTGGGAACGGCTCTTCTCTTGAAACTCCGTTTCCCGATTGACAGCGTTGCTGCATGAGAAGCCGCTGCACCGTTCGCGAGACCGAGCGCACGCATTTCGTGACTTCCACGATTGTCGATTGCTGCCTCTGTTCACGTTGCAGGCCTGCTGTGACATCCTCGCTCAGTCGCTGGACTTCTGCCGTCAGAAGAAGAGGCTGCGCCTGTATACGTGGGTGATCATGGACAACCACTTTCACGCTGGTGCAGTGCGAGGAGCTGTCGCGGGTGATGGCCAATTTGAAGAAGTTCACCGCACATCGCTTGCTGGCGCAGATCGAGGCGGAACAGCGGGGCTGGCTCTTGGATTTGCTGGCCAAGGCCACAGGCGGCTCATAAGCACCGCAGTCAATTTCAGGTGTGGCAGGAGGGGTTCCATCCCCAAGCGATTTACTCGGACTCGACCATGATCCAGAAGATCGAAACCATGCATGCGAATCCGGTGCGGAGGGGCTGGGTGGCCTCGCCGGAGCACTGGCGCTATTCCTCGGCGCACGAATGGCTCGCGGGGGCGGTGTTGAAGTGCGATGCTTGGAGATGAAACGGAGTTTCGGGAAGGGCAGACGTTCCCAAAGACGCTGCGCTTAACTTTGGGAACGAGACGGGAACGAAGCGCCTGCGCTTTGCGCTATAGCATAATTTCACCTGAGAATGCCGCGATCGCGGGCGATGCTCACGGCTTGGGTGCGGTCGTGGGCGCCGAGCTTAACGAAAATCCGGGTAATGTAGGTTTTCACGCTGGCTCCGCCGATTCCGAGTTCCTGGGCGATTTCCTTGTTCTCCTTGCCCCTGGCGATGCAGCCAAGAACCAGCAACTCACGACTGCTCAGTGAGGAAAGCACGTTTCTTTGGGCGAGCTTGCGTGAAAGTTCCAAGGAAAGAAATTGTTTGCCCGACGCCACCGATCGAATGGATTGGAGCATTTCCGCCTCTTCGCTCGATTTTGTCATGTATCCCCAGGCGCCCGAATCCATTGCCCGATGCACATCTTCCGCAGTGTCGTTGATGGACAACATGATAACCCGCGCTTCCGGCCAGGTTTCCAGAATCCGCCGGAGCACCTCCACCACGTGCATGTCAGGCAGGACTCCGTCCAGGAGAATGATGTCCGGGCGCATGCGGGAGACGCTTTCCAGCGCTTCAACACCATCCCGGGCCTCGCCGACAACCTGGAAATCGGGCTCACGGGAAAGCACTGCAATCAGACCGCGACGAACCATGAAATGATCGTCAACGACGAAAATCCTTATTTTTGGACGATACCTGTTCACAATCAGCGATGACCTTCTTTTGCAAACGAAGGGTTGGATGCGGCGAGTGAGCGGCCGGATGGGGATTCGTAAGGAACGCTGACGGTGATGGAGCAACCCTTCCCGTGTTCGCTGACGATGTCAAGCTTCGCCCTCAGCTTGGCCGCGCGCTCCTGCATGCCGAGCATGCCGAAATGCGAGGGATTCCCCACATCGATCGCTTCGGGGCGAAAACCGCAGCCGTCGTCCACGACGGTCAGGCAGATTCCTTCGGGTCGGGCATGCAGGCCGATTGTGATCCGCTTGGCCTCCGCGTGTTTGATGGCGTTATTCAAGGCTTCTTGCGCGAGCCGGAGCAACTGATATTCGCTGTCGGGCGAGAGTCCATCCAAGTCGTCGGGAATCTGAACTTCGATCAACGGTCGGTCGGCGCCTCGGAACGACTCGGCCAGGCCGCGGAGGGTTACGACCAGCCCTTGGCGCACGAGGTCATCCGACCTCAAGTCCCGGATCGAGGTCCGGGTCTCTTTCTGGGTGTGTTTCAGCATTTGGCGGGCCAAATCGAGCGAGTTCGTTGCTGCGCTCGGGTCGGAAGCGATCAGGGTCTGGGCTCCGTACAGATGAAGGGAAACGCCGGCAAGCTGCTGCTCGATCGAATCGTGCAAGTCGCGGGCTATGCGTTCCCGCTCTTCCTGCGTGGCTTCGGAGCGAATCTTTTTGCTGATGATCCGGGTTTGCTTCGCGACCACTCGGCGCAGAACTGCCGTCCAGAGTAGAAGGATGACAATCGCAAAGAGAGTGCCTCCAAGCGCCATTGCAAGACGACCCGGCGTCCACCAAGGCGGCGGGTTCAGGACCTTGAGTTCCCGCGGCGAGGCCAACAGGAGGTGAAATCCGACCGGGTAATAGTATTCTCGGGACTCGATTCTGTTCCCAAACTCCAATTCGCAAATCCCGGTAACTTCGACTTTCGCTCCCGGTTCCCACGCGCGGGCAACCGCTGGGCTGAGGGTTTGCCGGTTGGGAAGCTCGGCGGAGAAGGTCTCGCCCTCGGACTCGATCTTCACAAGATCCGGCACCGCGTTCTTTCTCCAATCCACGCGCAAGAGCTTCCCTTGCAGGGTGACAATTCGACAGTCGAAATCCAAAGGGACCTCGCCGGGAATTCCTTGATAAAGGTTCAGCTTTAAAATCGCCTTGGAGTTTATCCGCTGGGGCGCTGCCACTGGAGCTGTGCCGACAATCCGCACCAGCACATTTTTCATGCACGCAAAAAGGCCGGAGTTATCGACAAATCCAGCGATTTCGACGCGATCGTTCACTTTCACTTCGCGGCTGTTAGAACTCACCCGCACGCTCGTCTGGCCATCCTGGAGGAAAAAGTATTCTCCTGGCACAGCAAAGGTGACTACACCAGTCGTTACTTTTCGGTTGTAGGGTTTTGCCTCTGGAGAAAACGGCAGCAGCCGCTTTAAGGAGACCCTTGGGGCTTGGAAAGGGTCAAGCAACGGGGGCGTCAGCACTTGGATCGCGTTGGCGTCGGGGAGATAGAACTTTAGCCCAACGACCTCCGAGCGAAGGTTTTGGTCGGGGGCGCAGATGCCTCTCACTTGCACCGACGCATCAATCAATTGGTCTGCATTGAGGGGGAATTTGGGGTCGAGATAAAGCCATACATACTGCCCGCCGCTTTTCATGCCGATAATCACGTGAGGGTCGTCCTGGTCGGGGGGGTGAATTTCTTGAATGACACCGTCGATTTCCACCCATTGTCCGTCTTCGCTGCCCGAGAGCATTCGATCCATCGATAACCGCTTGGGCTTCGGGATTGGGATCACCCCGTCCTGCTGGATCGCCACCGGAAAAATAATGGGGGCATAGCCGCCTTCGTTGGTGACGCCATTGACCTCCAGCCACGCCCCTGGCTTGATTGATCGGGAATCGGCAATCCGTGGATAAAAGCCGTGATTTGCGCCGTAAAGGGCGGAGACCCAGATGGACTCTTTACCGTCGGAGATCACAAAATGCCCGGTGATATCGCACCAAAGGCAGACGCCCTTGAGCTCTACGGCGAGAGCCTTGGCCGCCACCTCGCGGGGAAGCCGGCGAATTGCGGCGATGCTCGTCAGGGGTTCGTCGGCAGACCAAGCGTCAACGGGCGCCCACAAAAGGAGAGCCAGCAAAGCGGCGAGGCGCCAAGGGAACCCAGCCTTGGCCGTGAACAGGCCCGAGGCGGTTTGCCAGGATAGATTGGTTGCGCTCTGGGGTTGCACTTGGCTACGGTAACGTGAATCGAGTAAAGCGAACAGCGGGCATTCAAACTTTTCCTCGATGCTCTTCGAGGGCCTGGCGGATTTCCGCGGCGCGCTCGCGGGTGATTGGAAATAAACGGAGAAAAAGCATTGCAATCGAAAGCGTGACTACCGGAAGTGCGACATACCCCACTCTCAAGCTGTGCAGAACCTCGGGTGGCTGGTGGCCGCCGAGAGAGGCCTGGAAGCCGGTCCACTCAAGCAGAGGCCCCGAAATCATGAAGCCGATGCAGAAGCTGAGCTTGAGCACCCACGAGTAGATGGCGGCGAAGCTTCCCTCGCGACGTTCGCCGGTGGTCAGCTCGTCGGAATCGACGACGTCGGCCTGCATGGAGGGGATCATTAACCAAAGCCCCGCATAACCGGCCCCGATAAAGCTCGTGTTGACCAACATGAGATAGGGGTGAGCCGGGTTGTTGGTGAACCAGGTGGAGGCACCCGAAATGAGGACGAGTGTCAGCGAGATGCCGAGACACTGCTTTTTGCCGATTCTTTCGGAAAGATGCCGGAAGAATGGTATGAAAAACAGGCTGCATACCATGTAGATTGACGTGCCGTAGATTTGAAAAAGCGAACTGCGATTCAAGTCGCCACCGAGCACATAATAGGTGCCGACGTACCGGCCGTAGCTGTCGTAGATGCTGGTGCCGAGCAGGAAAAAAACAGTGAGCAAACAAAGGATCACGAACGGCCGGCAGGAGATGGTCTCCTTGAAGCCCCGGATGAGACCGATGCCCTTCTGTTTTCTGGCGAGTTGATGCTCGTAGTAGCGTTCGTGAACGAAGAGCGCCGGCAGGATTCCGCAGATCCCCATTAGAACCGCAATATAAAGACTCATGGTCCGCATGCCCTCGACCACGCTGGGGGCACCCGTGATCGGGTCGTGGAACCGGAACGCAATCCACCAGGAACTGCCGACAATAAAGCTCGCCAGAGCCTGCGTAATCCCCCGGAAGGCGGCGACTTTGGTGCGTTCGTTATAATCGGGCGTCATCTCCATCAGGAGGCTTTGGTAGGGCATGGCCCAGATGGCGAAGCTGGTATAGAACACGATACCGAATCCGATCACCCATGCCATGAGATGCCCCTCGCTCAGATCCCTGGGAAACCACCAGATCAAGGGGAAGGTGATGGCGGTGAGCATCGAGCCGACGAAGATAAAAGGGCGACGTCTTCCCCAGCGGGAACGTGTGTTGTCGGAGATCCAACCGACCACCGGATCTACCATGCCGTCCCACAATCGCAGCGACATCAGGATGAAGGCGATCCTGGTGGGGGACATCCCTCGCTCCATGTTAAAGAGCGGGTAGGCAATCGAGACGAGGAGCCAGACCGCCAGAATATCCACCGGACCGGCGATTCCGTAAGCGAGGTTTTGTTTGAAAGGAACGCGATCTTCCGGCGCTACGTATCCGACTTCTTGATGGGGGAGGTTGTTCATAGGGCTAATTATAATTCGCGTTCAAGATGAGACTAATTCGCTTGTCCTTTTGCCCTCTGGCTTCGTTGCGCGCTCGTTACAGACCGCTGTGGGTATGCGCCTCGCTCGCGTCTCGCCAGAGGGCAAAAATCCTGCGCGCCTTAATCTCATCTTGAAAGCTCATTAGAATAAGCAGGCGATCCCATCACGATTTCGATGAGACTGGTTGCGCCTGCTTCAAGCAAGGGAATGACCTTCCCTTCCACTGGCCGGCCGTCCACCGTGAGAGAGGAGACGCCCTTGGACACCTGCTGGGGGTTGGTGACCACGATGTTGTAGGTAGCTCCCCGGAACTTCCGGGTAACGGAGAACCCCTTCCATTTCCGGGGAATGCAGGGATCCACAATCAAGCCCGCATGGGAGGGGCGGATGCCGAGGATATATTTTACCGCGGCCTGGTAGGTCCAGGAGGCAGTACCCGAAAGCCAACTGTTGCGCCCGAGGCCGAACTGTGGGTGCTCGTCGCCCAGGATGTTTTGGGCGTAGCAATAGGGCTCGATCTCGTAGGTCTCAATCGTGTCGTTTTTCGCGGCGGGGTTGATTTGCTGGTAGTATTGAAATGCCCGGTCGCCGTTGCCGAGCATCGTCTCGGCGATCATGACCCAGGGGTTGGCGTGGAGAAAGATACCGCCGTTTTCCTTGGCTCCCGGCGGATAAGTGGTAACGCCGCCTTTCTGCTCGTCGTAACCCTTGAAACCGGGCCAGCTCAGCTTGATGCCCCGTGCCGTATTAAGAAGCCGCGACACCGATTCGAGAGCGGCGCTTGCGCGGTCGGCCGGCGCGAAGCCGGAAAGGACCGGCCACGACTGGCCGTTTGTGAAGATTTTGCCTTCGCTATTGCAGGACGATCCCATCGCGGCGCCCTCCTCCGTGAAATAGCGAACGTACCACTCGCCGTCCCAAGCGTGTTCGTTAACCCGGTCGCGCATCACGGCATAATCAGCCCGCAACGAGGCGGCCTCGCCGGCGCGCCCGAGATGATCGAGCAGCGCGGTGAGTTGCAGAAGCGCCACTCCATAGAGGTTCGCGTTGAAGAGGCTTTCGGCCTCGCCGGGAAGGTTGATCGTGTCGTTCCAGTCGGCAAATCCGAGAAGGGGCAAGCCGTGGCGTCCGGTATTTGCTTTCGTGTACCGGACCGCTCGAAGGAGGTGTTCCAGGACGCCCGCTTTCTCCCGTTCGGGCCGTGAAAGGGTCTTGCTATAAAACGAAATCTCCCCGTCGAGAAAGGCATAGTCCCCCGTTTCTTCGAGATAGGAGCAGGTGGCCAGGACCACCCAGAGGTGATCGTCGCCGTAGACGAGCTTACCGCCATGCTCCCTGGAATCTCCTTCGTTCGCTTCGAGGGTCAGAGGAAAAAACTGGTGCATCGCCGAGCCGTCCGGTCGCTGCATGCTCAGGAGAATGGCCAGGAGCTTTCGGGCTTCGGCTGGGGCGCTCGCCAGCGCGCCCATGACGTCTTGCGAGGAATCACGAAACCCGATGCCGCGGGCGCCAAAGCCGAGCTGGTACAGCGAAAGATAGCGGGACCAGTTCAGCGTGGTGTGGCATTGGCGAGGATTGTGAATATTCACCATCGAGTCAAACGAGGCGTCTGGAGTCTGGCATTGAATTCGGGAGAGGTAGTCGTCCCAGAACTTGCGCAGCTCCGCGAAAGCATTGTCCACAGCGGCTTCATCGCGATAGCGTGCGACGCTCTTTCCGATATCGGAGGGTGCATCCTGGCCCAGCAACGTGACAAGGCGGCTCGATTCTCCGGGCTTCAGGGGGCCAAGGCGGTGAAGGAGCGCGGCGATCACATTGCCGCGGCGCGCTTCATAGTTTGAAAGGTGGGGATTTTGAAGCTCCAGCGGGGACTGCCATGAGCCGTAGCCGTTGGCTCCGAGAAAGAGGTTGCGATCCGTTTGGAATGAGTCGACCGGACGGTTGGAGGTGAAGAAGTTGACCTCCGACTCCCGCTTCATGAATGCGGCCTGCCGGATCGTGACCCGCCCGTCCGCCTCGAGCTCGGCGTCGCATTGCATCGTCTGGGGCACCCAGTCGGCATTGACGATCTGCTTGAGCGCGTCGAAGTGGCTGAACTCGACCACGGGAATCGCGTCCACCTCACGGGGGGAACTGCTCACGTTGGTGATTCGGACATCCCTCACGACCACCTTCGAGCCGGGCGGCACAAAAATCGTCACCTCGGTGCGGAGTCCGTGAACGACTGAGATGATCCTCTGATAGGAGAGCCCGACATGGCACTCGTAGGAATCCGGCAGCTCAAGCGTCGGCACATAGAACGGAGAAAACACCCGGTAGCTTCCGTCGGACTGTTTCAACCGGAGGTACAGCGTTTCTCCCTTGAAGTCCGAATCGGGCATTTGCGGGATGTATTTAAGGATCCGGTTGAGCCCGGGGTCTTTGGCGCAAATGAGCGAGCCGCCGGTGTGGTCCACGATGCCCCCGAAGTCGAGCGTGCCAATGTAGTTGATCCATTTCGCGGGGGTCCGCGGACTGGTGATCACGTATTCCCGGTTTGCGTCGTCAAAATGGCCGTAGTTCATGGTTTGTAAATTGAATTTAAGGGTGGAAATTTTCGTTGCCGGCGTCAACGAGCCCACCGGCTATTCTAACAACCAACTCAGGGGTGTCTTTTTGCAGCCTCAGCGAGTTTTGAATTGTCTGACCATTCACCCGAACGCTCACCTGGTATTGCCCCAGATGCGCCCGTACCGAACACTGACCGCTTGCGTCGGTCTTCAACGCCGTCCGGGTCTTCCACTCCTTGTTCACCAAATCCGAAACCGTCTGCCCGAGCGGCGTAAGGGCGCCTTCGGGGGTGATGTATTTGCTGACGCCATACCAGGTCGTGAAGCCGCGCACTTTTTCGTGGCTGTAGAGCAAAGTGAGGAGGTCGTGGGTGAAATCGCAGACCATAGCCGGATCTTCGCTTTGAATGTCATACTCGGTCACTAGGATTTCCGGACCCAGGGATCCGAACCGATCCAAGGTCTTGAGCATTCGCATCGGCGAGGGTACCAGGTTTCCGAAGTACCCTTCCATGCCAATGGTGTCCACGGGCGCCCCATTTTTGATCAGGTCGTGAATATATCCCGCGTAGAGGTCGTGTTTGGGGTCGTCCGACAGAGCCTCAAGAATCGCGTAATCATTCACCGCCAAATGCGCCTTGGGCAGCTTCTGACGAGCCCGCTTAAACCAGTCGGCCATCGCAGGTTTGCCGCACAGGTCGATCAGCGCGTGGTTGTCACACGGCTCGTTCATCACATCCCATTCGTCAACATACTCGGAGGTCGCTTCCGAGATATCGTCGATGTGATCCAACACCGCTTTCTGGATCCGCGCCGGATCGGAGGTCTCCTTCATTGCCACGATCGACTTGGGAAGATTATCCCACTCCGCGCCTCTTCCGGGCCAAACCAAGTTATGGCCCCGCACGTAGAGCCCCTTCGACTTGGCCCACTTCAAAGCGGAGATGGTCTTTTCTTTTGTAAAACTGCCGCCAAAGTCGCCTATCCATCCCGGCCATTTGAGATCGTTTCCGAGAACGATTGTGTTGAAGAGTTCCGGGATCTTCTGCCGCCACGCCTCGTTCTCCGGTTTCGTGCGGTCGTTGATCTGCGACGCGGAAAAAACAGTGCCAATCTGGAACGCACTCGCTGTCTGTTCCACATCCACCACTGCACTTGGAACCGGCGTGCCGTTCGCCCCAATCACTTTTACCCGGAGCGGCGCCATACGCAGTTTTGCAATTCGCTCCCTGGCTTCCTTGCGCCAGGGGGCATCGGGCTCCCTGCCGGAATAAGTAGAATGCGTGATAGGCAACTTCCTCAGATCGTACCCCACGCCATAAGAAAGCAGCTCGATCCCGGCAATCTCCACTTCCTGTTTCACCGTCCCCGCCGCCAGCCTCAGAACCACGGTGCCGGCCTTCATTTCCTTGGGTGCGGCTCCACGCGCCCAATAGTGGCGCCACTCGCCCGGAAAGGAGCACCCTCCGCCCACTGCTTTTTGCCAGGGCGTGGAGCTTTCCGACATCTCCACCTTCATGATTCCCTGCTTGGACTCATGCTCGGTGTTGATCATGCGAACCCAAAATCCCAGCAGGAAAACTTCGCCCTTTGCGATATCTCGCGGAATCGGGGTCTGCTGTTCCAAAGACCAGGGGCTTCCCGACTTGAGCGAGGTAAAATGGATCGCCTGTTTGAAGGGCTGCCCTTGCACGTCTACAGCTTTCCATTCGCCTTCCCCCTCGCGTGATTCGTCCTTGCAGCCGGCCACCCCGTTGGCCAGCACAGGTTTGCCTCCTTCGGGGGGAGAGACTTCATCCTTTGCGCTGGCAAACAGGGGCATGAAGGCAATGAGCATCATCAGCCGGACTAAAATGAAGCGCGCGTGAGGAGGGTTGGGCATAATGATAAACCGTCTTTTTAACCGGTCTGCGACTTGGTGCCTCCTCTAAACTTGTCCCCCAAATAGGCGACAAGATTTCTGGAGTGATTATCTGTGGCAATGCCAAAGGAAATGGTAGGTGTTCTGTGAATCCAGCGCACGATGACCGATTTCGCACAAAATACTCCCTCAATGAAGCCTCAAAATTTCTTCTCGTTGCGGACCCCGTTCGGGGCCGTCGTCGGCATCGTGATTTCGTTCCTGCAATGCAGTCCAGCGCAACCAGGAGACCGCGGGCATTCGCTCGGTGGTGATTGAACGTGCCACGATCCCTGGCTCAGCAGATCTCTCCTGGAGTCTCGACCTCAAAGTGGTGAATGGCTCGGCGATTCTTCCCTGGCCGCTGCCTGCGGGGAATATGAAGGCCACAGCAGCCAAACCGGTGGCGCTGACGTGGATGATGGCTGGCGACTCGTTTTCCACCCCGACTGCCGCGAGCACCTACGCCGACTGCTCCCGCCCCCTCACCCACGTCGCCGTCTCGGGTGACGCATCCTGGCTGACGATCGAGCGGCAGCCTCCGTGCGCTGCCGGTGCCTTCAGCCGAACTGATACGCGCACGGTTCCTCTGGCAGTGCGGGTTCCCGAGGGAATCAAGGAAGTCATCTGGAAAGGCGAACAGAAGCCGGTGAAAGACGGCGGCATCGACCTGGCGTGGTAAAACGCGATTCTGGCCAAAACTGGCTCAGTCTGAATTGTTACAGCTTGCTGCTGCCCGTCACCACCTTCGAAACGGGCAGCGAAAGCGTGGGAGTCGGGCCTGGAAGAAAATTGGCCAGAACACCCATCGCGGGTTGATCGGTGTAGGCGCCGGAGCCGGTGCGGACTGGTTCGATGGTGAAAAGATAGTTGCCCCACCGTGCTCCGCCGGCCCACCACGTCCACCCCAACCAGACATCCTGGTTGCTTTCGATGTAGGTGAGCATGTTGGAAATCGTTGCGGTGCCGATGCCCGTTCCGCTGATCGTGGAGTTGGCAACTGCGAACTCCCCGAGAAACCCCCTGCGATGGTTGGTTTTGCACCAGTTGGTAAAGGCGGTCAGGCGCTGAACGCCAATTGTCGGATCATTCTTGGTGATGTCGGCTTTTGTCCCCGTCGAATCTGAGTCCACGTATTGGTGCACCTCGAATGCAAAATTGTTGCCGGGATCGGTGATCGCCAGCATGATTTTGGAGTTGGTGCTCCAGCCACACCAGCTATACGCGCCAGTCCAGTTATTTCCCGGGACGAGGATTAGATTTCTCGCTCCTGTGGCGCGGATGGCATTAATCGCTGCTTGTTCTCCCTCGATCAAAGTGGCATCGGGCATGTCGTGAGGTTCGTTTGTCAGTCCGAAAATAACGCGGTTGTTATTACCGTAGGCCTTCGCCAGGCGCGTCCAGAGATCCGTAAAGGCCGCAAAGGGCACCTCTTTGGAACCAATTAAGTTTTTGGAATAGCGCGCGCAGTTGTGCGGATCCAAAACGACATACAGGCCCTTGGCTGTTGCATATGAGACGGAGGCGTCCAAATGGGAGAATTCAATCCTGTTAAAAGGAAAATTGAGGGTTGGCTGCAGGCGCTCCCAGCGAAAAGGCACTCGAAGGGTGTTCATGCCTTTGCCCTTGTAATAATTCGTTTGGGTTTGGCTGGGATAAAAGTTCTGAGCCGCAGGATCGTGTGGCTGGGCAGGCCCCCATTCGGCCCCAGAGATATTGACCCCCGTATACTTACAGGGGGCCGCGATAGCGGGGCCCTGGGCGACGAAGAAAAGAGACACCGAGGAGAGTATGCGAATTTTTTTCAGGAAGTTCATGGAAGGCTTGAATCGTTGCGTGGTCGGCATTTCGGCGTGCGGGTTCAATGGACGCTCGGGAGGGGATTTCGATAGCCCAGCCGGTAACCGGTTCCAGAGGTGCGGCTTGGGCCGCTATCTTCGGCTGGTCGTACGCCATCCGCCGATGCCGACCGGATAAGAACGATCGAGAATAGATTCGTCACACAAAGCGTCGCAGTTAAGTTGATTTTCACGTTTAAGCGCTATTCTTAAAGGATCTTCAGCAATTTGCCTTCCTCAAAGTTGTCCCCCAAATGGGCGACATTATTTTGTGTTTTCTCCGGCGCCCTGATGCATACGCTGCTTCGATGAAATCAGCCCCTCTGTCTCCGTTTTCCCGTATTTTACCTTTATTTTCCGCTGCCTGTTGGTGCCTCATGGCCATCTTGGGCGTTGCCTTCAGCGTTCACGCAGCCGATTTACCGCGCGAGCATCTTTCGCTGGATAAGAACTGGAAGTTTCAAACGACCACCAAGTCCTCAATTAATCGCTCCACCGGTGGCACGGGGAATGGTCCGGCCGCGGAAAAATTCAACGATGCCGGCTGGCGTTCCGTTGACCTGCCACACGACTGGGACGTCGAATCCTGGGTGGATGGGAGAGACTCCACCAAGTTTTCCAACACACACCACGGCAGTGCGTGGTATCGCCGCACGTTCAACCTTCCGTCAGGGGATGGCGGCAAGCGTATTTGGGTGCAATTCGATGGGGTGATGCATGACGCCATGGTATGGGTTAATGGTTGGCTGGTGCAACGGCACTTCGGAGGGTACGAGCAGTTCCGTGCCGATGTCACGGAGATCGTCAACTTTGGCGGAAACAACACCGTTGCTGTCAGGGTGGACTCGGACGACGGCGAAGGCTGGTGGTATGAAGGTTGCGGCATCTATCGGCATGTCTGGCTGGACAAGACCGCGGCGCTCAGCGTCGCGCCGGATGGCATCTTTGTTTATAGCAAATTTAAAAACAACATCCCAAGTGATCAAGTGGAAGTGGTCGTTGAAACAACCCTGCTGAATTCAGAGGCCGCAACCGCTAGAGCCACCGTGGTAAAGGAGGTCGTAAGCCCCGATGGACGTTCCCTTGTCAAATCGGAGCAGGCCATTGATGCCGTAGGGGGTGCGCGAAGCGAGGTGAAGGGCTCCCTTGCGTTCAACCATCCGGTTCTTTGGTCGCCGGAATCGCCCAAGCTCTATAAGCTGATTACAACGGTGCAGGCGGGTGGCCGTGTTCTTGATCGCAAGGAAACCGAGTTTGGGATCCGCACGATGGGCTTCGACAAGGATCAGGGCTTTGTATTGAACGGAAAACACTATGAACTTTATGGCGCCTGCAATCATCAGGACCACGCAGGAGTGGGGGCCGCGTTGCCCGATGCCCTCCAGTATTTCCGGGTCGCCAGACTGAAGGAGTTCGGCTGCAACGCCTATCGCACTTCTCATCACCCGCCCACCCCGGAACTGCTGGACGCGTGCGATCACCTCGGCATGATCGTGATGGACGAGTGTCGGTTACTCGGCTGCGACGAAGATAATTTGCATAAACTGGAAAGCCAGGTTCGCAGGGACCGGAGTCGGGCCTGCGTTGGGTTGTGGAGTCTTTGCAATGAGGAACCGCTGCAAGGCACCGAGGAGGGCGGACGCGTCGCGGCCAAAATGCAGAGTTTTGTGAAGGGGCTCGATCCCACCCGAGCGATCACCGCCGCCGCAAACACAGGCAACAATTATGAGGGCCTAATGAGCTCGGTGCAAGTGCGCGGCTGGAATTACTGCACCTCGGATGACTACCATAAGTCACATCCGGACCAGCCTAATGTCGGCACTGAGACGGCCAGCTACGTCGGGGATCGCGGCCGGTATGAAAATGAGAAGGATCGGGGCTACGTCAGCGCGTATACTTGCGATACCGGTTTCAAGCAGATAGTCACGGATTGGTGGACGTACTACGCTGACCGTCCATGGATGTCCGGCGGTTTTGTCTGGACCGGGTTCGATTACCGCGGGGAGCCGACCCCCTATAGCTGGCCACTGAATGTGAATTCGCATTTTGGGATTCTGGACACCTGCGGTTTTCCCAAAGATGAATTTTACTATTACCAATCGTGGTGGACCAAGTACACCGTGCTGCACCTGCTGCCGCACTGGAACTGGGTCGGCAAGGAAGGTCAGGAAATCCAGGTCAACGCCCTGAGCAACTGCGAGGCTGTGGAGTTGTTTCTCAATGGCCTGTCTCTTGGCAGGAAGCCGATGGCGCGGACTTCCCGCCTTTCCTGGATGGTCAAATACGCTCCTGGCACCTTGAGCGCGAAGGGTTACAACGGAGACAGGGTGGTGGCGGAGACCAAAGTGGAAACGACCGGCGCCGCGACAGCCATTCGCCTTATTCCGAATCGTTCCAACATCAAGGCTGACAGCACAGATGTGAGCGTCATCACGGTGGCCGCAGTGGACGCGCGAGGACGGCTCGTTCCGACGGCTGGAAACAAGGTCAATTTCGAGCTCAGTGGCGCTGGAAAAATCCTAGGCGTCGGCAATGGCGATCCGGCTTGTCATGAACCGGACATCGTCATTGCAGCCCCACCGGTGGTGCATCGCCTGCCCGTCAAGGACTGGAGTTGGAAGATCGTCAAACGGCAGACTGACGGCGCGCAGCCAGCTCTGGCTCCCAGTGATTTGAACGATGCGGACTGGAAACCGATCGCGCTTGCGAAAGAGATGGATAAACCCGTGGCGAGTGGACACACGGTTCTCTTGAAAGCAAAAGTCAGCCTGACTGCGGAGGACCTCGCCAACCCGTTGGTCCAAGTGAGCTTCGACGGGATTCCCGATCGCGGCGGCCTGTTTGTGAACCAAAGCTATGTCGGCGAAACCAGCAAGAAATGGAGCGGCGGCGCGGCTTATGAAGTCAAAAAGCAGCTGCGCGTTGGCGAGAACACCATCATCCTGAGCGGAGCAAAGCTAGAACCCAAGGCCGGGCTATCGAAGGAATTGACTGTTCAAGTGGAACTGATCAAGAATTCCCCGGAGCCCAAGTGGTTCCGCAGTGTGTTCAGCGGACTGGCGCAAATCATCGTTCAGTCCACGGTGGATGCAGGTGAAATCAAGCTTACCGCAAGTGCGGACGGACTCAAACCGACAACGGCGATTCTCACCACACAACCCAGTACGCCGCGAACGAAGGTTCCTTGATCTTCCCTTTCTGACGTTGGCACGATCGAAACCGAGCGCTGCTACTGCAAGACCACCATAGACCGGACCCTTGAGGATTATTCGCTCTCTCCAACCTCGTTTGCGACACGCTCTGCTAAAAACCTAGCAGAAAACTGTTGACCCTTCGCCGAATTCTGCTAAATCCTTAGCACATGATTCAAGATCACCAATTTAGCCGGCGCGAACGGCAAATTATGGATATCCTCCACGCCGGTGGCGAACTCAGCGCTGCCGACGTCAACGCGGCCCTTCCCGATCCACCGAGTTATTCCGCCATCCGCGCGCTCCTGCGTATTCTCGAAGACAAAGGCGCCGTCCAGCACCGCGAAGACGGGCCTCGGTACCTGTATCGGCCAGTCGAGTCGCACGAGAAAGCGAGCCGCTCGGCGCTGGCCCGCGTGGTTCACACCTTCTTTGACGGCTCGCTGGCAAACGCCGTGGCCGCGTTGGTGGACGCCCGGGATGGCGCGTTGCCGGACGAGGATCTCAGCCGTCTCGAAGCCATTATCCGCAAAGCCAGGAAATCAACCAAGACCGCAACCAAAACCAAGTAACCCCCATGCAACTCGAAACTCAACTTCCACTGCTGCTCGATCTATTGCTCAAAAGCGCCGTCGTGCTGCTGCTGACGGCGGGAACCGCCATCATCTGCCGCGGCATTTCAGCGGCGAATCGCCACACCGTCTGGCTGGCTGCGCTTTGCGCGCTCGCGTTGCTGCCGGTCACGAAGCTCGCCAAACCGCGTTGGGCTTACGGCTTAAAGGCGCAGACGAGCATTACCGCGCTTGCGGGAGCTCCAGGCATCGTTTCAAAAACCGTCCTGCCGACAGTACGAACCAACCCGGCGGCTCCAGACACCGGCGAAGCACCCGCTTCATGGCGGATCGCGGTGGATTGGCCGGCGGCTGGCGTAGCGCTTTGGCTGGCCGGAGCTCTCTTATTGTTGGCACGGCGCGCGACGGTGGGCTGGCGGGTGCGGCGGCTGGTGGGGCGAAGCGTCGCGGCAACTGACGAGCGTGTGCTGGCGATGGCAGAAGCCCTCGCCGCCGATGCCGGGTTGCAGTTCCACGTGCGGGTTTCCGAGGAGTGCCGCATACCGCTGGCGTTCGGCGTGCGGCGACCGCTGGTGTTGCTGCCGATGCAAGCTCTGAGCTGGAGCGATGCGCGTTTGATGGCGGCGCTACGGCACGAACTGGGACACCTCCGGCGCGGCGATTGCCTTACCCGGCTGCTGGCGGATCTGCTGTGCGCCGCGTACTGGGTCAACCCGCTCATTTGGATGGCCACCCGTTCCCTGCGCGTGGCGCAGGAGCAGGCGTGCGACGACCTCGTGCTCTGTGCTGGCGCGGATGCCGCTGACTATGCGAGTCAGCTTATCGACGTGGTGCGCAGCCTTGGATCGGATCGCATTTCCACCCGGTATGCCCTCGCGATGGCGCAGCCTTCCACGCTGGAGACGCGGGTGCGCTCTATCGTTGACGAGACGCGCGACCGCCGACCGCTGAGCCGCCCCGTTGCTGCGGGCGCCGTTGCCGCGGTGATGGCTTTCCTCGCCTTGTGCGGCGCGGCCCAGCTCTCCGCCGCCGAGAAATCCAAGCCATCGGAGGCATCCAAAGCAGCATCTTCGCAGGTGGACCTCAACACGCCGCAGATAGAGATCGAGGCCAAGTTCATCGAATTCGCCGAGGATGCTGAAGATTCCTTAAATGCCGTCGGATTGCCGATGCCGCTGGGACCCGGTGCCAGGCCTGGTGGATTGGCAGGCATCCTTGCGGAAGCACAGGCGCAATCCGTCTTCAAGGCGATCAACCACACCAAAGAAGTGAATCTGCTTTCCGCTCCACGCGTCACCACGAAGTCGAAGCAGCGAGCCACCATCGAAGTTGTTCGCGAATTTCGCTATGCGACCAAGTTTGCGAAGGGCGAGACCCCCGGCACCTGGAAGCCGGAGGCATTTGAGACCAGGGATGTCGGCGCGACTCTGCAGGTTAAACCCACGGTCACGCCAGAAGGGAACATCGATCTCGAGATTGCGCCCGAGGTTGTGGAATTCGAAGGGTTCATTGACCTCGACAACGGAGGAAAGGCTGTGCCCCCGAGTCCCGCTTCATCCAAGCCCTTGGGCGAGCGCCTCACCGACACGCCCGCAAGCAGTCCGCCGACGGGCCATCGCTTGCAGCCCGTCTTTTCCACGCGGAAAGCCACCACCAGCGTGACGACGTACCCCGGGCAGACGCTCGTCATCGAATGCCCCGCGGTGGAGACCAATGGTGAGACCGCGAAATCGCTCGAACCCGGCAAGGCAAAGCGGAGACTGATCGTGTTCGTTACCGCAAAGATCGTGAGCCCCAACAACGGTCCCGTCACGATCACTTCCGATTCCATGACCTGCGATTCGGCCACGGGGGTAACGAAAGCGACCGGCAACGTGAAGATCGAAACACCGCTGGGGGTGATCAATGCGGAGAAGGTGGAGTTCAAACCCAGGGCCGGCGCACGCACCGCCCCGGAGGCAACGGCGCTTGAAAGAGCGGAGAAAATCGTGATTCCGAAAGTGGTGTTTCACGACGCATCCGTGCTCGAAGTTGTCGAATACCTGAGGCATCAAAGCATCGAGCTCGATCCGGAACACAAGGGCGTGAACATCTTTTTGCAACCCCTGGATAAGTCCGACGCTCGAGTGACGCTTAGTCTCAGCAAAATTCCGATCGTCGAAATTCTGAAATATGTCGCGGCGCTCAGCGGGCTGGAGCTTGTCCCCGAGCCGTTTGCACTCACCCTGAAGCCACCGGGAACGAAGCCTGCTGAGACCCAGAAGCCTGCTGCCCAAACGATGCCCGCACCGGGCGCGCTGGAAGCGGTATGGCGTCACGGGGAAACGGCGCAGCGGCTTGGCAGGACGACGCCGGCACTCGGCACACCGGAAGCAGCTTTGTTGGAACGGGCGAAAGGCATCATCCTTCCGCATATTGAATTGAAGGACGCGACGGTCGATGAATGCGTGGAATATCTGCGCCAGAAAAGCATCGAGCTCGATCCAGCGAAGAAGGGCCTAAACATCGTCGTCAAGCACTCGAAGAGCAGCGCCGAGGCGCGCATCACCTTGAGCCTGGCGAAAATCCCGGTAGCGGAGGCGCTTCGGTACGTTGCGTCGCTCGCCGGGTTGGAAATTACGACTCAAGCAGACGGCTTTCTGCTGCACCCGGCGGACGAATAGGTGCTGTTGCAGCTACGCCCCGGCTTCGTGCAGCGCGGGCGTCTGCGTATCGATGCGGCGTTGGGCCAGGTCGTCGCGCATGGTCCGGCAGAACTCCTCGGTGAGGCCGTACAGGTTGAATAGAGCGGCGAGAAATATCGATCCCACCGCTGGAACGAGGCTGCTAAGGATCAGGATACCGTGGATCGACCTCGAAGTTTGCGCAGCGTTTGCGATATAGCCGTAGTGGGTGAGGACAAAGCCCGCGAAGGCGCCGCCGATCCCCATGCCCACCTTTTGAGAACAGGTCGTTGCCGAAAAGACGATTCCCGTGGTGCGCACGTTGTATTTCCATTCGGAAAAGTCGGCCGTGTCGGCGATCATCGCCCAATAAAGCGTGGAGTTCATCCCGCCGAACATGCTGCCCAGGAATTGAAAAAGATAGATCGCACCCATTTGGCTCGGCACGATCCAGTAGAACGGGATTGCCGTGAGACCGCAACCGGCCATGGTGAGGATGAAGGCCTGCTTCTTGCCGAACGCCTTCACCGCATAGCGCGTCAAGATCGCCCCGATGATAAACGAGATGCTGCCAAAAACCAGGTAGGTGCTGATCTGTTGCGCGTCCATTTTCAGGTAATACTTGAAGTAATACATCCCGGCGCTGCACCGGGCGATGACCAACGTAAGGTTGATAATCCCGGTGGCGAACATAACCATCCAATGCGTGTTGCCAAAGAGCATCTTCAAGTCATCCCAAAGGCGGGTCTTTTGCGTGGGCGGCGGCTGTATCCGTTCGCGCGTTGTGAAAAAGGTGACGAGGAACAGGGCCACGGCGAGCACACAGAAAAGGGCGATGGTGATCTGATACCCTTTGGCCTGGTTGCCGCGACCGAAATAGGCGATCAAGGGCAGGGTCGTTGCGTTGACGACGAGTCCGCCCAATTGGGCGAAGACCATGCGGTAGGAGTTGAGGCTCGTGCGGTCCAGCGGATCGTCGGTCATCACGCCGGAGAGGGCGGAGTACGGGATGTTGATGGCGGTGTAAAAGACCATTAAGAGATTGTAGGTGACCCAGGCGTAGATCACCTTGCCGGACAGGGTGAAATGGGGCGTCGTGAAGGTCAGAAGGAAGGTAGCCGCCAGCGGCAGGCACATCCAAAGCAGATAGGGCCGGAATTTGCCCCAGCGGCTCCGCGTGCGATCGGCGATGGCGCCCATGGCAAAATCGACGGCTCCATCGGAGGCGCGCGCAAAAAGAAATAGCGTGCCAACGGCGGCGGCGGTGATTCCGAAGATGTCCGTGTAATAATACATGAGGAACGACGTCATCGTCGCCCACACGAAATTGCTGGCAGTATCGCCCAGGCCGTAGCCGACTTTTTCGCGGAGAGAGAGTGGAGTGGACTTGTTCATTGGAGGGAAATGACTTCGCGCCTTTAGATTGGTTTCAGGAAGACATTGGAAGGATACCGTAACCGCAACGATTTGCCTCCGTAAAACTTGTCCCCCAAATAGGCGACACGATTTTTGTTTCTTCTTGTTCCCAAAGTTAAGCGAAGCGTCTTTGGGAACGGTTCCCCTTTTCCCCTCGTTCCCAATCTCTGATTGGGAACGCACTTGTCTTCGAATCTCCGATTCGGGAACCGTGGGCACCAGAAGAGGCGTTCGATAGACTCCGAGCGTCTTTGCTGCAATTCACGCTTTGCGAAAAAGAGTTTCGGGGACACTGGCATTCCCAATCAGAGATTGGGAACGAACGCGCGTGGTGTGAGCGGGGTGCGCGAGTCGTAAGGGGCTTAATCTCGTTTCCCCTCGTTCCCAATCTCTGATTGGGAACGCACTTGTCTTCGAATCTCCGATTCGGGAACCGTGGGCACCGGAAGAGACGACCGATAGACTCTGAGCGTCTTTGCTGCAATCTACGCTTTGCGAAACGGAGTTTCGGGGACACTGGCATTCCCAATCAGAGATTGGGAACGAGCGCGCGTGGTGTGAGCGGGGTGCGCGAGTCGTGAGGGGCTCGTTCCCAAGTTGAACTTGGGAATGCACTTGGGTGCGAAGTTGCACTTCGCAACCGTGACTGCCGGACACGCTCTCAACTGACAACTGCGCTTTCGAATGCCGGAGGGATAGAGCAAGGCTGTCCGGCCTGCGGAGGGCCGCGAAGTGCAACTTCGAAGACAAGGCATTACGAAGTTCAACTTCGTAACGAGAACAAACGAGCACCAAACATTCTACTCCTCGAAGATCACGCGGAAGCCCACATCGTAGACCTTTTGCCAAGGTTTGTAAGCGCGGCGCACGGCGGAACCGGCGTCCGCTGGCCGATCCGCCCAGGAGCCGCCCCTGGCGATTTTGCTTTCTTGCAAATTGCCGTCGTTGCGTCCGTCATTGTCGCGGTAGGGATAGGGGCGATCACTGGAGAGAGTCCATTCGCTAACGTTGCCGACCATGTCCTTGAGACCCCACGGGTTGGCCTGCGTCTTGCCCACGTAATCGACCACATGCCAGTTATCCTTAAAGCGCTCGTCGTGCAGCGGAAAGTTCATCTCCGGCGGATACGGCGTAATTAAGTGTTGGCCGCCTTCGTCGTAGGCATCGTTCATGCCCGCCCCTTGAAACGGAGAGGCAAGAAAACGGATACTCCGGTCGGCAAGGTTGGCGTAGCGGCCAAAATCCGTATTTATCGTTCCGTAAAAAAACTGGGTGGAGGTGCCGGCGCGAGCGGCCCACTCCCACTGCGCCTCGGTTGGCAGCTTCGCCTTGAGGCCAGCCTTCTGGCTTAGCCATTGGCTGAACTCCACCGCTTCCTGCCAGGAGATGCGAGCCACGGGCTGGTCGGGATGGTTCGCGATGATGCCGGGAACGGTGTGATCTTTTCCGTGGGCATCAATGTACCGGGTGTCGTGTTCCGGGTTGAACGCGCCAAACTGGCCGTTAGTAACCTCGGTTTCGGACATCCAAAACGGTTGGTCGATTCGCACAAGGGCGCGAGGGCGCTCGTTGGAAGCACCGTCCAGGCTGCCCATTACAAACGATCCCGCTGGGATTTGCACGAAAGTCATTTTCTGGCCCTTGCCCAGGTCGATCTCTTTGTGGGTGCATGCCGGAGCCGTCGGGGAAGTCAGAGTGTCCGCCACGACAGGCGCCTCTTTGGCTGCGGGAACAGGCTTTACCGCCGGGCGTTTCACGAACGCGTCCATGGCCGCCCGATACTCGGCTTCGGGGTCCGCGTCGTTGCCGGCGAACTTCATGGCCAAGGCGCGCCGGCGTGCGATTTGCTCGTTCGCGAGATATTCTGGAGGGTCCCACGAGCCTTTGAAGGGCGCGTTCAGATCGATCCAGGCATACAACTGCTGTCGCGATTCAGGGTCGAGGTCCGCGAGCTTTACGCCATGGTGGCTGAGCTCAAGCATCCGTATGAGCGGGCTGGTGGAAGCATGGTATTCCATCGGGACCGGCAGCTCGGAATCGCTCTCCGGGCCGGGGCGGCGCACATACGGGTGCAGCGTATCGTAGGCGGTCTGCGGATCTTTGAAGGAAGGCTTGCTGCGAGGGCCGACCGTTGCCGGAGCGTTGTGGCACTCCATGCAATATTTCTCAAGCACGGGATAGACCTCATAGGTGAATGCAAACGGACGCGGCCCTCTGTTTGTGAGCTTGAGAGCTTCCGCCGGCCGCTTGTCGGCAAGGCAGTAGCGTTGGGGAACGGTACTGCGGCGCTGTTCGTGGCAGCCGACGCAGGAAACATGTTCGCCCGGCATTCCCACCAGCCAGCTCCGCATCAACTGCACCGCCCGCCCCTCGGCATCCAGCGGTTGCAGGGAGACGGGCGTATTGGCCGGAATCTGGAAAAACGCCGAGCCGTCCGCCTCCACGGTCGCCGTACCCAGGATTCGCTTGATATCCCAACCGCTTTGCACACCCACGGAATCGTACCCTCCCACTTTGTTGTAAGCGAAATGATAGGAGAACACGCGGAGGCTCTTCACCACGCCGCGCGGAACCCCTTGCAGGCCGGGGCCATTGTAGATGTCTGCGATCCTGACATCGGCCAGCTTGCTTTCCGGCTGGATTCGGTCGGGAATAATCGGAGGCCGCGGTTGCGCCATGAAGGGGATGGGCTCCAGCAACGCTTCCCCATCGACCTCCGCGAGCAAGGTTTGGTTGTCAAAGGTGTCTACCAGGTAAATGCCCCATAACGCTTTGTGATCCGGCTTCATGGCCACCAGGAAGTATTTCCCCGAGAGCGGAAAGGGGTGGGTGGATGACGAGGGCGATTCTTTGAAGAAAGCATTGGTGAGCGCGCTTTCGGCGACGTGGGCGACGACGGTCTTTCCATAACCGGGGATGGTCTGGATGAACCCGGATTTCTCGGCGGGCTGAACGTCCGGGACTAAGTCGGAGGCTGTTATATTTTCACCCCACGCCTTGCTCTCGGGGCGGAATCGGAATGGGTACTGGCGGGCGAGACCGGGGTCGATGATCGCCAGTCGCCCGCATTCGCTCAAATCGTGGTGCCCGCCCATTACGCCGACGATCTGGCTGGGGTGATCGGGGAGCTGTCTCGCGAACATGAAGGTCGTCGGGAACTGGGAGTTGCTTCCGTAGAGGTCAATCTGGCCCGTGCCGTCCGGGTTCATCGTCATCACGCGGCGCGAGAAGTAATGAGGGATGTCGCTATATTCCCAGCGCAGATACATTACGCGTCCGTCTTTCAATACGGTGGGATAAGCATCGCTGTCCTGATCGAACGCCAGTTGGCGAAGCGCTTTGGTGGCGGGGTCCAGCAGATACAGATTGCTGATTCTCTTGTCGCCGCCCTCGCAAGGCAAGCCCTCGTAGCTGGCATCCGAGTTCAACAGCAGCTTGCCGCTTGGCAAATAACACGGCCCGAAAAAGTTCACATCGGGGTATTCTTCGTTGGGAGACAACTGCCGGAAGCCGGAACCGTCTGCTTGAATCTCGCTCACCGACCACATGCCTGTTGTTCCACGGTTTGAAAACACCAGGCGCCTGGCGTTAAAGTCCAGATTCAGATCGCGCACCAAACGCCCGGCTTCCGGTTTGAACAGGCGCTCAAATCGGGGCTTGCCTCGTAGATTGGAGAGCACTGCGAGCTCGTTATCAAACGGCTCCGGCGGAATGCTCGTCGGATTGTGGGAATTGAGCTCCGGGAAGCCAAGCTGGGTCTGCTGGACAGTGTGGGCATCATCGCCGGGAAACCTGCGCCGGATCAGGATGATTTTGTCGAAATCCAACAGCGGATTCGCCAACAAAATCGAGCGTTGAAAGGCCAGAAGTTCTTCGGCCGCAAGGCAGGCTTCCTTCACTTGCCCTGAATTGTCGCCTTTCAATGCTTCCCTGATTTGCGGGAGCCGAGCCCGGCAGTCGTCGACTTTCGCTTCAAATCCATCGGGCAATTTACAGCGTTGAGGGTGGGCAGCCGCCAGATCCTTCGCGGCTCGCAGCAGCGCATCGGGGTTGAACTCCGTCGCCAGCCGCGCCCTCAGGCGTTCAGCACGCGAAGCCTGGGTGGCGGACCCGCTTGGCTCCGAGAAGGCAGAAGCCGCAAACAGCGCACAACAGAGGAGGAGTGGAATGATTTTCATATCTAGGCTACAGCCCGCAGCGGGAGACTTGCTTGTTTGAACCGCATCATAGGCGATGACCTGCCAGAGAAAAAAAGAAATAGTGTCGCCCATTTGGGGGACAAGTTTAGTAAGGGTAAATTGTTGAAAATACGTCCATAAGAGGTGCAAAGTTGAAGACGAGTGCAGAAAACTGAACCATGAAACGCTCCTTATCTCTAAAATTAGCCCTTACTCTTTGTTTAACTCCCTTGGTCACCCACGCGGAGGAGAGGAGTGCTGTGCCCACCGATGACGGGGCCTCAATGGCGGTTTCGCTGCCGGTTCAAGTGGCTTCGAGTGACCCCTGCCTTCGCTACTCCGGGCGGTTCGACAAACAGGAGGCTGCCGCGGCGATTTGCGCGTGGTCCGCGAGCGCCGTCACCCTCCGTTTTAGGGGCACGGCCGCGGCCGCGAATGTTGGCGTTGGCGGCAACCGCGTGGAAGTTATTCTGGATGGAAAGCCAGTGAAGATTCTCACGGCGCATCCGAGCCAGGCAAAAGCGCCTGGTCCGACTCCGCAGGTTTACTCCCTGGCAACGGGGCTCCCTAACGGAGAACATACGATCACTCTCTTTAAATGCACCGAGGCAGGTTGTGGCAATGTGAAGTTTTCAGGTTTCCAACTTGCTGCCGGTGGCGTCGCTTTGCCTGTGCCCTCATCCAGCAGGAAGATTGAAGTGGTGGGCGACTCGATTAGCGCCGGGTACGGCAACGAGGGGCTTTCGGAAAAGGAGCGGTTCTCCCCCGCGACCGAGAATGCCTATTGGACCTATGGAGCGATCGCCGCGCGCGCCCTGGGGGCCGAGTACACCTGCATCGCCTGGTCGGGAAGAACCCTTTGGCCGGACTTTTCGATTCCAGAGGTTTTCGACCGCACCCTGCCTCATAATCCCGACTCTCTCTGGAGCGGCGACGCTCAGAAGCCGGATGTGATCCTCATCAACCTTTGCACCAATGATTTTGGCCGCAAGGTGATTCCCGACGAAGAGAAATGGGTGGGGGCCTACCATCAATTCATCGCCCACCTTCGCAAGGGCGCCCCTGGAGCCACGCTCTATTGCGCTCATGGGCCGATGCTAACAGACTTCTTTCCTCCAGGCGCAAAGGTGGCCACGAAGGCCCGCTTGTATATCCAGCGAGTGGTGAAGGAGGAAAACGACCGCGGCGATGCCAAAGTCCATTATCTGGAATTTGAGACGCAAAATCGTGGACTCAACGGCATCGGGGCCGATTGGCACCCCAACGTGAAGACCCATCAAATCATGGCGGCGAAATTTCTTGGCGTGCTTCATCACGACCTTAGCTGGGTGCCATCACAATCACTTTAGCTATCTCTCCCTTGGACGTTGACTCTCCCTGCTTCCTGCTAACGTCCCGCCACCATAGCTCAATTTTGCCGATTAACCTAACCACACAAAACCATCGCAACTATGAAAAGCCAAATCTTTGCCGCTGCCTTTACAACCGTTTTGCTGCTCCCCGTGCTGTGGGCGGAAGAACCCCAAAATCCGCCCATCAACCCAGCCCTGCTCTACTGGCAGGCTGCGGCGGTATGGCCAAAGCTCGACGACAACCAGGCGCGTGAACTTCGCGACATGGCTTCGGGGAAACTGTCTGTCGATCCCGCAAAGGTGGCGGCACTTGGTTTTGCACCAGCAGAAAACCTCCTGAGAAAAGCGGCTGCCTCATCGGCGCAGTGCGATTGGGGGCTTTCCAAGGAAGAAGGTCCGAAACTCGCTCTGCCGCATCTCTCCAAAGTGAGGGAACTGGCGAACATCGCCGCAGTCGAGGCTGAGATGAAGCTGGTGCAGGGCAAGACCGAAGAAGCCATTGAGTGGCTGCTCACCATGCATCGTATCGCGCGCCATTCCGGTGCTGGCGACCTCGTCATCTCGTTTCTCGTGCAAACCTCGATTGAAACCCTTGCCCTTAGGTCCGATGCGCGGCATTGCCTCGCTTGGGATGAGGCCACCCGGCATGGCTATTCCGCAAGATTGAAATCGTTGCCGCCACTTCACAGCCTTCAGGCCGCCTATCGTGGTGAACTTGCAACGACTGCCTGGCTGGAACATTATTTGGACCTTCCCGAGCCGCAGAGGAGCGAAAAGGTGAAGTTTCTAAGCTCAGGAATTTCCGATAAGAGTCTCAGTCAGGCGGATTTTGACGAGATCCTTGGTGAGTTCAAACCGGAATTGTTGAAGAGGGGAGCCGCCGAATTTCGGGAACTAATGGCCAGGACCCAGCGTGTCTTCGGCAAACCTTGGAAGGAGGGTCGAGCCGAATTGGACGCCCTTCAGGAAGCCGCTAAACACAGCGAGTTCATTCTCATCCGGTTCAGCTATCCTGCTGTGACTAACGTCTATGACAGAGAGTTCGCGCTTGTCACCATGCGCACCATGCTCGACGCAGCTCTCGATTACGGCGCACAAATCGACGCAACCAAGGCAGCCACTTATCGGGACGCCTTTGAAGGCAAGCCGCTACGCCTGGAGAAATCCGCCGACGGCACGCTCGGCCTTGCAGCCGCTGATCAACATCCGGCGGGCAAGCCGATTGAGTTGAAACTTGGAAAGTGAGTTCTGGTTTCCTCACCTTTTTGCTCTTCCCAAAGTTAGCGAAGCGCTTTGGGAACGGCTCTTCTCTTGAACCTCCGTTTCATCTCCAATCATCGCATCGCAACACCGGCACCGCTCCCGCGGATCCCGTGGCTACGGCAGCACCAGCTCGGTTTGGATGAACCCCAGCCAGACGCGCCCCGTGTCTTTTTGCCCGTTCACCCCTGTATCCCCCGGTTGGTTGAACGTCCCGATGAAGGCTTGCTCGCCGAGGCCGGCGCAAAGCGAAGTGGATACCTTGCGAGTTTCAAAAACAGGCTGCGGTGGATACTTCGCCGCGATACCGGCGACTTGCAGATTCCCAAGCAAGATTACGAATTGGGGAACCAGCGTGATGTCGACGATAGACGCACTGGGGGTGAGCACAGGATCGATTTCCAGAGTCAGCCCGACGTTGCGGGTATCGAATTGGGCGGGGCCGTCGACTGAACTGCCTGCGGGCTTATCGCCTTTTTTTGCAGCTTCGGCCGTTTTGCTGGCAGCACCCCAGTGACACTGCGTTAGGTAGCGGGTTTCGTCGATTTCTTCAACCGTCGCACGTTGGCCAGATCTCGTCTTTAGAACGAGAAACCGTTCGAGCGCCGCTTCGTGCTTATCCAGGAGCCGTTGAAGGGCGCCGAAAACGGCGCCGGGTTTCGCGATTTCGCTCAGAACGGAGCGCGCGGCTTCCCGGTCCAGGGAGTAGAAACTCAAACGGTGCTCAAAACACCCCGTTTGCGCTCCTTGCGGCAGGGGCTTGGACTCGATGCGCACCGCATCCACGCGCCCGAAAGCTAGCTTCACAGGGAGCTGGGAGCTCTTTTCCGTTTTGGGTTTCAAGTCGCCGGTCGCCTCGAAATGCGGCGCTGCGCTCACAGTGCCCAGAAACTGCATGGCGCCCACGGCAAGCGCCTGGCAGTTGGTGAACTTTCGCGTCTCGAACCGAGGTTGCGCAATCGGCTTTGGCAGCGGGAACTCGCCAAAACCGTTGAAGTGAACCTCTTGCAGAACCAGGCTGAGATTGCAGGCGCGCTCATTTGCCTCAAGCACAGGTTCCCACTCGAAGCTTGCGCCGACGTTTCTGGTGTCCCACAAGATTGGAGCAGGCAAGTCATTCGGCGCTCCAGCAGCCTGAAATTCGCTGGGGAAGCGGACCTCGTCGATCTGTTCCACAATCGAACGCTGACCGGCCTTCGTCACATTGCCGAGCATGGTTTCAAGCCGCGCTGCGCCGCTTGCGACGAGTTCTCGCACCCGGTCATACCGCGCCGGGCCGCCCTTGTTTTCTCCGATGAGTTTGGCAGCGTCAGCCTGATTCGCCGAATAGATTTCGACAACCATCGCCACGTTGCAAACCGACTCCATTCCTTTGGTCGCATCCTTAGTCGCAGGGCTCGCAGCTTGCTCTTTGACGGACGGATCGCCGTGCTGGGGTGGCGGCACCGCCGGCTTGGCCGGGGCAGGCGACTGCGCAACAAGAAGCGGCGCCGACAAAGCGATGAGCGCGCCAGCCAGGATGTATGGCGCAAGAATGGAAATGGAAGTTCCATGTGTCTTCATGGTGCCTGCCATCCTGCCAGAAATCCGCTTTTGCGTGTCAACGCACTGTTTATTCCAAATAAAGGTTCGTAAAAGTCCAGATTTCCATGTCGAAGCCTGCGCGCCGCAGACTATGGCGATCAAAGGGAGCGGATGAGTTGAAAGTTTCATTTTTGTTCTATTAATTCACAATTCGATATGTTCTGGAAATTTTAGACTGATCCGGACGGCGGTGGTTCTCCAGAAAAATATTGTCGCCCATTTGGGGGACAAGTTTCGGAGAGGCATAATCGATGGAGATCCCTTTAAACTCTTCAAACCGAAAATCCAGCCCGTATGCCCCACTTTTCCCCGCAAGCCCCCAATTACGTGATCCTTCGCCAAGCCCCGCTGATGGCGATCGGTTCTTATGACCGGAGCAAACATTTCGCCATGGCCCACCCGCAATTCAACGCCAACAACAATCCGGTTCAATCCGCCGGTCCAGCCGAAACCCGCATCGTCGCAAGCTCCTTTTCGTTACCCAGCCTCCTGACTTGCAGCATCACCCCTGAGGAAGCGACTCCTTCTATCCGAGAACGAGTCGATTTTGACGCGGGGCCCCGGAAATGGGGAGCTTCGTTGTTCGCGGTGGTTCGCACCTTCTTGCTTTTTTTGATCGCAGGGCTCTTGGGCGGCCTGGCGCAAGCCGTCACAACCCCCACCCCCGGCCTCGCTTACTGTCTGGCTTCGAAAAATTCGGGCAACATGATTCGCCAGAATAACCTGTTTTACAACGTAGCAGTATCGGATGGCGGGTGGACGGGCTGGGGACCGGATTCGTGGTCTTTCATCCCGTACGGCTCTTATTTCCAGATCCAATGCCAATACGGAAATGTTGTACTCGGGTGCATTACCGGGACCATCCCCACAGTCTATACGCAACAACCGCTCACCCCTCCTCCTGATGGCCAGCTTTGGTCCCTGGTAAATGAAGGCGGCGGGTATGTGGCGATCGTCAATAAGCTGAACGGCAATGCCATTACTCTCGTCTCTCCATCCCCCTACAGGAGCAGCGACACTTCGGCACTCACCACGGCCCCCTATACCGGCGCCGACTACCAGCAGTACTTTATCGAGGAGTTTCGCATTAGCCCGATGCAAATCATCGCGGTCGCGCCCGTGTTCGACAATCAGGCCTCCAAACGGTTTGTCCTCTGCGCCAACGCCCCAATGGGACCGAGCGTCGGCGGCACGCTTGCTGGCTCGGGTTCGTCAACGCCAATCACGTTTTCCTACGCGCAGACGCTCTGGCAGCAATATTATTACACTTACACGGACACTTCCTTTGCCACCGCCTCCGGCACCTACACCGTGAGCGCCCCTGGCTTCCCCTCCTCGAACTTCCTGGTCTCGGGGAGTGCCTACCGGGCGATCCCCAACGACTTCGGCGGCACCTACGGCATCCCCGACCTCATGAGCGGGGTTATGGCTTTCAACCGGGAACCCACCCCAATCTCCCCCTGGACCGTCCAGGTCGTCTCCTTCAGCGGAACAACCCAGATTGAAACGACAACGGGAACCTCCAATCAAGATCTGCACGGCGGATGGCGGGACGCTACGTCCGTTGACAAAGAAGCCGGCAATGAGTCGGTCGCAGTGCGAGACCTTGCTTACGCGGCCGAAGACGCCGTAAACGCCTCGGACAGGGCATTGCTTCTCACGGAACTTTCCTACGGTGTGGATTACCTGCTGCGCTTACAGAACGCCGACGGCAGTTTTCCCTTTCACGTCGATAGCCAACCCGATTCAGCATTTTCGCTCATCTGGGCCAATACCGACATCTACTACAACGCCGAAGCGGCGATGGGACTGGCTGCCGCTGCGCGCGTTCTTAGCGCGACTAACCCGCAAATGTCGGGGTCGGCGTTACAAGCGGCGGAGAAGGCCTGGACGTGGACGGTCAACAACCCCACCAGCATCATTACTGGCTTCTCCTATTATATGATGAGTTCCCAAGATAGCATCTTGGGCGCGGCGCTGGAGTTGGCGGTCACCACTGGCGACCCTGCTTACACCGCCGCGGCCTCCGCGCTGTTTTACGAAGGACACTTTTCCTCTCCCTCACTCGAAGGCGTTTCTGCCTGGACAAAGGCTTCCGGGGGAAGCTACCCGCATCAGTGGATGGGGGCCAATGCCGCCATTGGCCTCGCGCGCTACGCACGCAGCCCGCAGGCGTGGGGCCAGTTCAAGCAAGACATCCTTGCGCAACTGACCGTTTGCTTCAACTACACGGCCCGGACCACGACTCCGTTTGGGACTGGCACCACCCAATTCAGCCCCACCTGGGGCGAATGCGAAGCGCAAATCGGTCCGACAGACGTCTTCCTCAACTCCTACCTCGCGGTGGGAAACCCGCAAATGCTCACCGCCGCCCAAGACGATTGGAACTGGCTTCTTGGCGCCAACCCATTTGGCTCATCCTTTGTCATCGGCTTCGGGGCGCACAATGTCATCCCTCCATTCTATAGGCCGCGCCCCGGCTCCATTGGTGAAACCCCTCCCGGCATCCTGCTCACCTCAGACTCAACCTCCCTCTGCACCTACAACCAAATATGCACCACCTGGGGGATGTGCGAGGGCAGCCTCGGCGGCGCCACGGGGTTCACTTCCCTCCTGATGCTGATGGACCGGCGGGTGCAGACTGCGGCGGCGCAGTTTAACGTGACGATCACCAGCCCGGCCAATGGCGCAACGCTTCCCTCCGGGACCTCCGTTGCCATCGCCGCCACGGCAACCAACTCCACCAACGCCATTCAGAAAGTGGACTTCTACGGAAACGGAGCGCTGCTTGCAACGGCGACCAGCGCCCCCTACACCTGCACCTGGGCCAGCCTTCCCAGCGGCGCGGCGGAGATCACCGCCGTCGCCACCGATTCCGCCGGCCTGTACACCACGGCAAGCGTGGACGTGAATCCCTCCCTCCTCAACCCGGACAGATGGACCGGGGCAAGCAGCAGCGCCTGGGATACGACCACGGCCAACTGGAGCGGAAATGCAACGACCTTTAGCAATGGCGACAGCGTCCTCTTCGACGACACCTCCAGCAACCCCGTTGTTTCCATTGCCAACGGGATCACGGTCCAAAACGCCACCTTCAACAGTACAGCGCAGAGCTATTCCCTGAGCGGCACGCTGGCTTGCTCGGGCACCGTCGTGCAGAGCGGTTCCGGAGCGGTTAATTTTGGCGCCACCCTTACCGGCCTCGGCGGCATCACCGTCAACAGCGGCACCCTCGCCCTGAGCACCACCAACACTTACACGGGGCCGACAACGGTCAACGGCGGAGTATTGAAATTGAACAACGCAAGCGGCCTCCCCTCCGCCTCCTTGCTGACCGTCAACAGCGGCGGGGCGCTCGACATCTGCAACACTTCTCCAGGATGGCAAACCGTGATCAATCTCAACGGCGGGTCGTTCATTAACTCCGGAACCACCGGCCAGATCGTGTACACCACGATAGCCGCGACCAGCGGCACAATTGCATCGGGGCTGGGCGGTCAGATCACGCTCAACAAAACAACCAGCGGCACGCTCGTGATCACCGCCGGTTTGTCTTGTGGCGGCAACACCACCGTCAACGGGGGGGTCTTGGATCTGGCCGGCTCCACGTATATGAAAGTTGTCGTCAACAGCGGCACTTTTGTTCAACCCGGCCAGTTAATTTCCAGCATCCTCACGATCAATAGCGGAGGCGTTTACGGGCCGGTCAGCGGTCCCTCCTTCCGGAATTTCGGCGGCACCGGCGGAGGTTTGGTGCTCAACCCAGGCGGCACGATGCAGTTTCTCATCAATGGGAGCACGGCGGGAACCCAGTATGACCAGGTCAGGCCATGTACCAGCAGCAGTGTGAGCCTCGGCGGCAACCTCGTCCTGACCGCCACCTCCACGCTTCCCGTGGGCGGAGTCTACACCCTCATCAACAACAGCAACAGCAGCAACACCACTCTGACCGGAGCCTTCGCATTGTTGCCCGAAGGGACGCAATTCTATCAATCCAACCAATGGTGGCAGATCAGCTACGTGGGGGGCACTAGCCATCACGACGTCACCGTCACCCGCATCGCCGCGCCTTCACCGGCAGCGGTTCCGGCAATCACCAGCGGAACGAGCATCAATGGAACCAAGGGCAGCGCTTTCAGCTATTTGGCTACGGCCAGCAACAGCCCCATGAGCTTCGCCGCGCTTGGGTTGCCCTCCGGATTAAGCATCGCCACAAGCACCGGGTTCATCAGCGGAACGCCCACGGTAACCGGCACCTTTCTCGCAACGGTCAGCGCAAACAATATCGTCGGCACGGGCAGCGCGCCCTTGACGATCACGCTGCCGCTGCTGCCGGTCCCGGCAATCACGAGTTCGTTGAACATCACGGGGACCAGCGGAAGCGCGTTCAGCTACCAGACGGCGGCAAGCAACAGCCCCACGGGCTTTGGAGCGGTCGGGGCGCAGTCCGGCTTGGGCGAAGACCCGGTCACCGGGTTGCCCTCCGGCTTGAGCATGAACCCGAGCACCGGCTTGATCAGTGGCACGCCCCTGGCTTCGGGCACCTACAGCGTCGTCATCGGCGCAAGCAATGCAAGCGGCACGGGAGGCGCGACCTTGGCGATCACCGTGCTGCCGCCGCCTCCCGTAATCACCAGTCTTTTGAGCGTCACGGGGAGCCACGGATGCGCGTTGAGCTACCAGATCGCGGCGAGCAACAGCCCCACGAGCTACGGCGCGAGCGGATTGCCGGGCGGCTTGAGCGTCAACCCGGGCACCGGCTTGATCAGCGGCACGCCCACGGTGACCGGCTCCTTCGGCGTGACAATCAGTGGAAGCAATGCCGATGGCGCAGGCACTGCAACCCTGACCATCAACGTGCTACCCTCCCCGCCTGTCATAACCAGCCCGACCGGCATCGCGGCAATCAGCGGAAGCGCGTTCAGTTACCAAATTACAGCCAGCAACAGCCCCACGAGTTTCGCGGCGAGCAACCTCCCCTCGAACTTGAGCGTCAGCGCCAGCACCGGCTTGATCAGCGGCACGCCGACAACCGTCGGCGGTTTCAGCCCCACGATCAGCGCAAGCAACGCCGACGGAACCGCCAGCGCAACCTTGGCGATCAACATATTGGCGTCAGGGCCGAAAACATGGACCGGAGCCACCAGCGGCACCTGGGATACAGTCACAGCCAACTGGACGGGAGCGGCAACCAAATTTGTCAATAACGACAGCGTCATCTTCGACGATACCGCCCTCAAGACTACCGTTGCCATTGCACCGAGCATCACCGCTTCGAACGTCATCTTCAGCAGCACATCCCAGAGCTACTCCTTGAGCGGCACGCTGGCATGCAACGGTTCCCTCGTGCAAAACAGCCCCGGGGCGGTTAATCTTGGCGTGGCCCTTTCCGGCACCGGCGGCGTCACTGTCAACAGCGGCACGCTCATCCTGAGCGGCACCAACACCTACAAGGGGCCGACGATAGTCAACGGCGGCGTATTGCAAGTGGGCAACGCAAGCTGCCTCCCCTCCGCCTCCGTGCTGACCCTCAACAGCGGCGGGGCGCTCGACATTAACAACAATTCTCCATGGCTAACCCTGATCAATCTCAACGGCGGGTCGATTGTTAACTCCGGAACCGCCGGCCAGTTTCTCTATACTACGATTAACGCCACCAGCGGCACGATTGCATCGGGGATGGGCGGTACAATCACGCTCAACAAAACAACCAGCGGCACTCTCGTTTACAGCGCACAAACGAGTTGTGGCGGCACCATCAACGTCAACGGGGGAACCCTGTACCTGACCGGTGCCACCCAGATGAATGTCGTCGTCAATAGCGGAACCTTTGTTCAAATCGGCGTGGCGGGCAACGGTTCGACCGTCACCATCAATAGCGGAGGCGTTTACGGGCCGGCCAGCGCCCCCTCCTTCCGGGCTTTCTCATGGGGCGCCTCAAATTTTGTGCTTAACTCCGGTGCCACGATGCAGATGCTTATCACTGGCACGATACCGGGCTATCAATATGACCAGGTCGTTCAGGCCACTTCCGGCAGTGTGACCCTCAGTGGCAGCCTCAGCCTGCTCGCGCCGTGCCAACTCCCCGCGGGCGGAGTCTACACCCTCATCAACAACTCCGGCAACAGCAATCCCGTAAACGGAACCTTCTCAGGACTACCCGAAGGGGCGCAATTCTATCAATCCAACCAATGGTGGCAGATCAGCTACGTCGGCGGCAGCGGCAACGACGTCACGGTCACCCGGCTCGCCCTTTCGACTCCGGGAATAACCAGCGCCTTGAGCGTCACGGGGACCAACGGGTGCGCCTTCAGCTACCAAACTGTGGCAGCCAATAACCCGACGGGCTACGGAGCGAGCGGCTTGCCGGACGGCTTGAGCATCAGCGCGAGCAGCGGCTTGATCAGCGGAACACCGACAGTCACCGGCACGTTCTGGCCGGTCGTCAGCGCAAGTAATTTCTTCGGCACGGGCACCGCAACCTTAATCATCAATTTGCTGCTGCCGCCGCCGGTCGTCTCTATCGCGAGCATCACCGGAACCAACGGGTGCGCGTTCAACTACCAGATCGCCGCGAGCAACAGCCCCACGGGTTACGCAACGAGCGATTTGCCGTCCGGCTTGAGCGCGGACCCGGGCACCGGCTTGATCAGCGGCACGCCAACGGTCACCGGCACCTTCAGCGTGACGATCAGCGCCAGTAATGGGCAAGGCACAGGCAGCGCTAACTTAACGATCAATTTGCTGCCGCCTCCGATTCCGGTAATCACCAGCCCATTGGGCGTCACCGGGTCCTACGGAACCGCATTTAGTTACCAGATCACGGCGACCAACGGCCCGTCGGGCTACTGGGCGAGCGGGTTGCCGACCGGCTTGAGCGTCAGCGCCAGCACCGGGCTGATCAGCGGTACGCCGACCGTCGCCGGCGTCTTTTACGCAACGATCAGCGCGAGCAATCCAGGCGGCACGGGCACCGCGGCCTTGACGATCAATCTGCTACCGCCCCCGGCTCCGGCGATCACCAGCCCATTGAGCGTCACCGGGACTCTCGGAAGCGCATTCAGCTACCAGATCACGGCAAGCAACAGTCCGACAAGCTACGGAGCGAGCGGGTTGCCGACCGGGATGAGCGTCAGCGCCAGCACCGGCTTAATCAGCGGGACTCCAACCGTCACCGGCACGTTCAACAACGTCACCCTCAGCGCCATTAATCTCGGCGGTACGGGCACGGCCACCTTGACCATCACTTTGCCCTCGCAACCGGTTCCGGTCATCTCCGGTACATTGAACGTCACCGGTACTAACGGCAAGGCGTTCAGTTATCAGATTACGGCGAGCAACAGCCCGACCAGCTACGCGGCGACCGGGCTCCCTGCCGGCTTAACCGTCAGCGCCAGCACCGGCTTGATCAGCGGAACGCCCACGGTGACCGGCTACTTCACGCCCACCATTAGCGCGAGCAATCCGGGCGGCACCGGCATCGCGACCCTGATCCTAACGGTGATCGGACTCCTTCCCAACGGCAGCTTTGAATCGCCGAATCTGGGATCCTTGTCATGGAACGCATGGACTTATACCCCGGTCGATACCACCGGAACCAATCCCATCTATTGGACGTTCTCCGGCAGCAGCGGCATTGCGCGCCACGGCAGTCGGCCCAGTGGCAATGGCAGCCCCAACCCTCCCGACGGGCACAACACCGCATTTCTTGAAATCGTCAGCGGTTCGACCGGAGGCAGCTTTTCCCAGGCGGTCAATTTCAGTTCGCCCGGCTCTTATAGCTTGTCCTTTCAAGCTGCTCTCGACCCCGATTCCGGGATGAACGTAAGGATCTCCTTCAACGTGCTGGTCGATGGCACGGCCTTGGCGTCGGGAACCTATTCACCGCCCTCGGCTAATTATACCACCTATACAACCTCGCGCTTTTCCATCAATTCCTCAGGGACCCATACTGTGAAATTTGCGGCATTTGCGACTTCGGGAACGGTCGCCGACAGTATCGCCCTGGTCGATCTCGTGACATTGCTGCCGCAACTTCCAGCGCCGGCAATCACCAGCGCTACGAGCGTCAGCGGGACCAACGGAAGCGCCTTTAATTATCAGATCGCGGCGAGCAACACCCCGACGAGCTACGGGGCGAGCGGGTTGCCAACCGGCTTAAGCCTTAGCGCGAGCACCGGCTTGATCAGCGGAACGCCGACGCTCACCGGCTCCTTTAACGCCACAATCAGCGCAACCAACGCCAGCGGCACAGGCAGCGCAACCTTGGCGATCAACGTGCTGCCGCCGCCGCCCACAATCACCAGCGCATGGAGCGCGACCGGGATCTACGGCAGCGCCTTTAGCTACCAAATCACGGCGAGCAACAGCCCGACGAGTTTCGCGGCGAGCGAACTGCCGGCAGGCTTGAGCGTGAGCGCGAGCACCGGGTTGATTAGCGGCACGCCGACGGTCGCCGGCACCTTCTACCCAACGATCAGCGCAAGCAATCCTGGCGGTAATGGCGGCGCAACTTTGACGATCTCCATCAACACTCCCTACAACTTCTGGAGGAGCACTCATTTTAGCGTGGCAGAACTCTTGAATGCCGCCACCAGCGGCGACACAGCCTGCCCCGCCGGGGATGGAATTTCTAATCTGACGAAATACGCGCTGAACTTGGATCCGCACGTAGCCGGCGTAAGCGGCATGCCCGTTCTTGGAGTCACAGGAACCGGGAACAGCCGTTATCTCACATTGACGTATACCGAAAACCTTTTGGCCATCGACATCGACTATGTCGTGGAAGCCAGCAGCGATCTTGTGAACTGGAGTGGCGACGGCATCACCACGACTCCGGTGAACGGCAGTCTGAGTGCCGACGGTTTGACCCAAAAACTCCTATCCCAGGACTCAACGCCCATGACCGGCGCCACCAAACGCTTTCTCCGCCTGAAAGTAACTTTACCCTGATCGACTATGCTCCAAAGTATGGACTCGGTGCCGTCCCCGTCCCGTGGATTGGACGAGCATCGCAATTGAGCGGTCTGGGCCGGGCCAGTTTGCGCCATCTCCATAGGTCCCATCTTTCCTTCCCAGCGAAATGCAAAGGTCGTAGCGGATGATCTCGTTTTTAACCCTCGCGAACGGTCACTACTTTAAAAAGTCCTTTCAGAACCTGCTCTGCGACGCGCTTTCTGGCAGCTTGTCTTTTAGTGCCTTTTCGGAAGTCGATCCGGCCTACCGCCCCGCTCTCTTCTTTGTTCTCGTTCCAGATAGGCGCGAACGCGCGGTTTTACCTCAAACGACTTTGGGCGCATTTTACCGTCCGCGACCTGTATGGTTTCTTCCAGTCGCAAAATCTCAATTTCTTTGCGTATGGCGCTTTCTGGTCAGCGCAGCTGTTTGACGAGCCCCGCAACAGTCCATGGCCGCTTCGTTCTCAGTAATTGCCTCCAGTTTTGTTCGGTGATGCGCATTGTTTTAATAATTACTGTTTCTGATAATTGGGGAGACTCAGTTTTTCTTGCCGAATTCTCTCGTTGATTCGGATTTCCCCCTTCGTGGTACATTTGGTCAACCGCAATTTCCGATTTGGTCAAAGTCAAACGGGGTATGCCCCCGAACCCCGCAGTTCCATTCGATGCCCCCGCTGTACCACGCATGGCGAATGGCGAGATTGGCGGGCTGAAACACGGGATTGACGGTGAGCAACTCGCGTTGCGCCGGCTTGTGGTAGAGCGACCAAACTCTTCCGCCGTAATCGAGCAGAATCGTGGCGCGGAGGAACTCGTTTTCCAACACCGCAACCCAGAAGGGCTGGGAAGTGCGTTCGCGTCCAAAGTTGTCCTGCACCGCGTAAGGAAGGCATCCGTCGGCGAAGTTGCTGCTGACTCCATAGCCCAGGTAAGTGCGTGTCTCCTCCGGGACGCTATCCTCCGCACCCAAGGCGGCTTGGTGCTGGTTCGAAGAATCTGGGGTAGCGGATTGTCCGGTTCCAAGAGAGCGGCCGGCATCGTGAGCGTGGAAAGATTGAATGTGGCCACAGCCTTCGGTGATTCGGCGTTTGCGCGCGGCGGCGGGAAAAGCGGAGAAATTGGCCGGTTTGAAAAGCGGATGGCAAAAGGGGTGCATGTTTTGGCATTGGGCACAAAAAGGTTGGGCGGCGGATTACGATTCGACGCGGTCTTTCATGCGGTAGCTCTTGCCCTCGATGACGACGGTCTCGGAGTGGTGCAGGAGGCGGTCGAGCACGGCGGCGGTGATGGTGGAGTCGCCGTTGAAGATGGAGGACCAGTCCTTGAAGGCTTTGTTGGTGGTCAGGACGATGGAACCGCGTTCGTAGCGTTGGCTGATGACCTGGAAGAGGAGGTCCGCGCCGCGCTGGTCGATGGGCAGGTAGCCGACTTCGTCGAGCAGCAGTAGCGCCGGGGCGAGGTAGCGACGCAGGGCGTTCTTGAGTTGGCCGGCGTGTTGCGCGGCGCTCAGGGTGTTGATGACGTCGATGGCGTTGGCAAAGAGGACGGTGTGCCCGCGCTGGCAGGCCGCGTAACTCCCACTCCGGCCTCAAGTTCCCGTCTGCTTTCCGGTTACGAGTCTGTACATACCGTAACCGGTTTTTTCTAGATTCGGATCGTACCGGTCCCGCAGCACTTCACGAATAGTTGCGGCGAGTCGCCCCTTAGGTGCAACACCTCGTCGTGCCGCAACCGCCTCTATGATCTCTTTAGCCTGGGTGGGTGTGGAGGGCATCACTGCATAGATGTCGGCTCGGACCGTTTCTGCGCGTGGTGGACGCAGAGGCTTCCGTTCGTTTCCATTGGCGTTGCCGGTCGGTTTTTCGTCCCTTTGGGGCTCGTTCTTGATTTTTCCGTTATTCGTTGGCGAGTTTTCCGAAGGGCCAGAGGCCAGAGTTCGAATTAGCTCGGAGGCTTGATCTTTGAGATCAGCCAGTTTTGTAAGCGACACAGCGATGCGCCGCAGATCCTCGGCGGTGCGTTGTTCCCATTCGCATTTATCCATGGTATTCTTTCTTAAGATTGTCTAACTATGTATTGTAAACGTTCAGGCAATTCATATGGAAAAGTTTCCAATGGGGGAGCGAATTGCAGTTTGATCGGGTACTCGTAAGTTTTGCGTTGCTCTGGGTGAATCCAGAACAATAGTTGGATCGGCTCCACTGGCGCAAACGCCATGCTATATTCATCGGCGTCTGCGAATGCTCCGTTAATGATATATTGGCCGGTTGGAAGCGGATACGTTGTCGGTCGGTGTTTGTCGCCACACACATAATAGTCCAACCGCCCGCGGTCGTGTGCGGCGTAGCGTTGTGCCTGTACGCCCACCTCGCGGGTGATTGCGTTTGCCGGTCCCCCAATACCGTTCCCGCCTCGCAGGTGGTCTCCGTGCGATGCCACCAATGTGCAGGTTTTGATTTTAATTACTTGCGTTGGAGCGCGATTCAAATGGAATTCTATGTTTTGGAGTCCTTGAACGCGCAGCGAGTGTTTCAAGGCACCATAGAGAAGGCCATCGGCGTTGGAAAATCGGTTGATTGACGGCATCCGTTTTTGATTTGTCCACCGCCCGTGGTTTCCAACCACTGTGTCTACTAGCATTCTTGGCACTACGGTCGCGATGCGAGCCAGGGTTTGGTGGAGCGTGTAAAGGGCCAGTTCGAATTGGTCTATCATGAGCAGCGTGGGCTCTCGCTCCGCGTCGTGCTGCAGCTGGCCATGTAAGATGTCGCCCAGCAAGATCACATTGAGTTCGTCGATTTCTCCTATTGAGTTTTCCTGGAGCAGATGAACGACTGTGTTCTCTAAATAGTGTAGTCGGCGGCAGTATTCGAGTGGGTCATAATGACTGAAACCGTGGGTTTGCTCCCGGCTTACGATTTCGCCGACGTGGCAGTCGCCGAGTAAAAGCACCGCCGACAAAAGCTCCTGGTCCGTTTTTTTTGACGGTGGTGGCGGGGTGATTGCCTGCTTTGAGGGCAAGAACGCCTCGAATCGTTCTTTGAATAGGGCGATGATTCTTTCTTCGAGGTGTCGTTGTCGCTGGAGCTGCGCTTCCCATCGGCTGCTGATTTGTCTTTCAAAAGCTTCGATCTCGCCTTCCTCGGTCTCAATTTCTTCCGAGACTTTAATCTCGGGAGGCGTCAGAAATTCTGTCGATGGAATATTTGGAGATAGTGGTGCTTGGGGTGTTCGGGGCGGATTGTCGGAGTTTTGTCCTAGAACTCGAAGCTTGAGGCGCACAGCTTGATCTGTGCGGTGGAGTAACTCTGCGATCTGTGTCGTGTGGGCGCCGCTGTTGCGCATTCTCAAGAGGATTTCCTTTTCTTGGTCACTCCATGGGCGCGCCTTATTCATTTTGCGTCCTCCCCTTGGGCAAGTGGGAGCACCCGTTGGGCCGCTAGGGCCGTTATGGTGCCGATTGTGATTAGAATTTCGAGGATTTCCTCAGGGTCTTGCTCTTCCTCAGTAGATAATGCCTTCGCGAGCTGGTGAACTTGGATTATAAGCTGTCCGAGCACCGCTTCCATGTGCCTGTCCGATGGTTCAGCCTCATCCAATTGCTCGCGTAAGAGTTCCAAGTACGTTGTGTCCATATACTTTACTGGAAGCAATGGGACGGTTTTTTCGGTCGAGAATTCTTCCGGGCTGGTGCTTTTCAGATTTTCTCCCAGGGCCTGCTAAGTGGTTTCCCCGGCTTTCTCGCTGGTTTTTCGGAGATTTTACGTCCCAAGGGTGACCCGTAACACAGCGCGCAAGGATTTGCGCCAGGCCGATCCGACCGAACAAAAATAGGGAGCCGCATATAATGTGCTTTTGCTGAGGCATGCTTTTGTTCTTGAGGCGGTACGGGGACCGCGACAGCGGTTCTCGAACTGCGCCTCGTTCAAGGCGATCCGTCGCCATTGTGAGTGGGCCGATTTGGCCGCACGGTCCGATTGAAGTCGGTAGGTTATGAAAAAGCGAACGGGAGAAGTCGTCTATTCGCCAAGCGACCTCGTGAGGTATTTAGCATCACCCTTCTCGTCGTGGATGGACCGACTCTATCTCGATGATCCTGATGCGGTGACTCCGGATGAGGAAACTGAGGAGCAGCGCCTCGTCGCGTCGAACGGAGATGAGCACGAGCGCGCTATACTCAGCGAATTCCAGTCGGCGACGCTTGGTTTGGTGATCATTCCCCGCGGCGACGATGCTGTAGCCGCCACGCTCGCTGCGATGAAAGCACGAACTCCGGTCATCTATCAGGCGGCCCTCGTTGCAGACGCCTTCGAAGGGTTCGCCGATTTCCTCGTCAAAGGTGTTTCCGGATATCAGGTCTGGGACACAAAGCTGGCGCGTTCAGTGCGACCCTATTTTGCGATACAGCTCTGTTGCTATTCGGAGATGTTGACGGCCATGTTCGATGAGGGAATGCCGGAGAAGTTCGGCGTAATTTTGGGGACGGGTGAACGGGCTGAGTTTCGGGTTGAAGATTTCATCCATTACTATCGGCGGGTTAAAGCGGGTTTTCTGGGCATGCAGTCCCGGTTTTCAGCCGATTTCGAGAACCGCCCGGAACCATGCCCTCGGGCGGATCACGGCAGGTGGGCGTCGCACGCCGAAGCTTATTTTGAGTCGCGCGACCACTTGGTGCGGGTGGCGGGTATCAGCGTCGGTCAAATAAAGAAACTGACTGCATTCGGCCTGGGGACGGTCGCGCAGCTTGCAGCGGCATCGGGGGCGAAAGTCCCAAAACTCGCGCGGAACACGACCGAGAAGCTGGCAGCTCAAGCGCGCTTGCAGATGGAGACGCGAGAGGACCGGAAGGTGAACCCTGATGCTCCGCCACGTTTCGAGCTTTTATCCCGGCAGTTGGGCCCGAATGGCCAGCCGGCAGGGCTCGCTGCCTTGCCTCCGAATCATCCAGCGGACGTATTTTACGACATGGAGGGGTTTCCGCTTGTTGCCGGCGGGTTAGAATATTTGTATGGCGTTTGCTTTTGGCAATCCGGCGCGCTCCAATATGCGGACTGGTGGGCACATGACCGCGCTGAGGAGAGGTCCGCGTTCGAGGCATGTGTCGACTGGGTGTACAACCGGTAGAAAAGGAATCAAGGTATGCATATCTACCACTACGCCGCCTACGAGGTCAGCGCGATGCGGCGGTTGGCATGCCGGCACGACACGCGGCAGGAAGAGGTGGATGAGTTGCTGAGGAACAAGGCATTCGTTGATCTCTACCAAGTGGTGCGGCATGGCCTCCGGATCGGCGAGGGGGATTATTCGCTCAAGACCCTTGAGCGCCTTTATCGGCCCAAGCGAGCGACGCAGGTTACGAATGCTGCGGAGTCCATGGTGCAGTACGCCAGGTGGATCGAAAGTCGTCAGAGTCGCTCGTGGAAGGAAAGCCCGATACTGGCGGGAATCAGGGCATATAACGAGGACGATTGCCTCTCGACGGCGGAACTGCTCGGTTGGCTGCGGACGGTTGCCAGTGGAATGGCGATGCCGGCCGGCAGGCGCATTGTGTCGCCGATAATCGCTTCAGCGCCGGTTGTGTCAGCAAAGGCGTTACCGCCCGAGGTCCTTCGCCGCTTGAAATTGGTGGACGATCTTCGCAGACGGACCGACTCTGTATCCGTCGTGCTCGCCGACGTGCTGGATTTTCACCGACGGGAGGAAAAGCCGATGTGGTGGCGCCTGTTCGATCGCGCCAGCGCGACGGTGGATGATTTGCGTGATGATCCGGGGTGTATCGCCAGCGTGCGCGCGGTGGGCGCCCCGATCGGGGAGGGGCAGTCGCTGCTCCAAGAATACCAATTTGACCCCGCCCAAGAGTGCAAGCTTGCCGCAGATGATATTGTCGTTTTCGCACATAATTTGAGGGCTAGGCTGACGATAACATACTTGGATCTCCGCTTTGGCCGTTTGACTCTGAAGATTGGCCGAAAGAGTCTCGCGCAAAAGTTTGAGAATGAGATTCCCGCAGGAGGATCACTGCTGGCCGATGAGTATGTCTCGGCAAAAGTCATTCAGGTGGCGCTCTCCGATTTGGGAGCTGCGCAACTGCACGCCTCGCTGCCCCTCGCACTGACGGCGCTATTGCAAAGAAGGGCGCCATCCGAGGTGTTGCAGCGGGCCGGTGAATCGGTTCCCGATGCCGCAATCCGGGTTGCGGCTGCGATGAGAGGCGGGTGCCTGGTGGTGCAAGGTCCGCCCGGAACCGGCAAGACCTATGCTGCGTCGCGTGTAGTTTGCTCGCTGCTCGCGGCTGGAAAGACGGTCGGGGTAACGTCGAATAGCCACAAGGCGATCGATAATTTGCTGCTCGCCTGCGGAGCTCGGGCCCGCGGCCGCTCCAAGCTGCGGGGGCTAAAGGTAGGAGGTGACGCAAACAGTGCTCTCCTATCCGCTACGGCTCTAAAGCACGTCGAAAATGCTGGCGACGCACGGGGAGCGTATTCTGAAGGTGTGGTTGGAGGAACGGCATGGTTATTCTCTCGACCTGAATGGGAAGGAACTCTGGATTACCTGATCATTGATGAGGCTGGCCAGGTTTCGCTGGCCAACGCCATAGCGATGGCCCGATGCGCTCAGAACCTAATTTTGGTGGGCGATCAAATGCAACTGGAGCAGCCCGTGCAGGGATCGCACCCGGGTGATGCGGGTCTGTCAGTGCTACAGTACGCACTCAAAGATACCGCAGCCAGCCGTCCCGATGCCCCGGTGTTTCACGATGTCGTGCCAGCGGATTATGGGCTGTTCCTGGGCGAATCCCGGCGAATGCATCCGTCGGTTTGCCGGCTGATTTCGGAGAGTATCTATGAGGGACGGCTCTGCTCCCATCCCGACTGCGGGCTTCAACGGATAGCAACTCCTGTGTCGCAAGGCTTAATTTCCGCCGAAAGTGGGGTTGTCTTAGTCGGCGTCCAACACGAGGGCAACGTGCAACAGAGCGACGAGGAGACAGAGATGGTCCAACGAGTTTTCGCCGACCTCCTTGGACGAGTTTACACATCTAAGGCTGGCGACCGGCCATTGGCTGTCGATGACATATTGGTCATGGCTCCGTACAATGCCCAAGTCCGCGCATTACAGGCTGCGCTCCCGGCAGGGGCCCGGGTGGGCAGTATCGACCGGTTTCAGGGGCAGCAGGCGCCGGTCTGTGTCGTATCGATGTGTTCCAGCTTCGGCGAGTATGGCAGCCGCGGGTTGGCATTCATTCTGGACCGGAATCGCCTGAACGTTGCGATTTCGCGGGCTCAGTGTTTGGCGGTGGTGGTAGCGGACCCGCGAATCGGATGCGCAATTCCGAATAATGTGGAAGAAATGAAGCTCCTTAATTTGTTCTGCAAAATATCCGCAAGATCCGCGTGGCGCATCTCCGCCTGAGAGCGAATTTCGGCCATCACTTCGCCAATCGCATGCTGCACCGCCCCAAAATGTTCTTCTGCAAAAAATGGAAAACGGTGTCCCGTGATGCCGACGTGAATACATGAATTTATGCATGCCGCTGCGTGTTGCAGCACTGTTTCCATCAGAACAAGGCAACTGTTGCAACTGCGAGCGGCGGTGAAAAAACCGGAGAAACTGGCCGGTTTGAAAACCGTACGGTAATCAGGTACGGAATCTGCTTCACAGTAGGGCGATACGGGGATGAAAACGGAGGGAAGAAGCATTTTTGGCTGAACATGAGGAAGAAGATGGCGTTCCACATCCGTGTTCCACACCGGCGGTTTTCTCCGGTTTTCAGAACGCCGCTGACAGCAACCGTATACGCCCGGTCTTGATCAGGTCCGAAAGCATGCGAACGATAGCGAGAGCCTTGTTTTTCTCGGGCCGCTGAGTCTATCATAGGCCACAAGATGCCCCTGATGCACCATGTCGTTGTCGAGAGAGCCTGCCGTCGGTCTGCCCATCCAGGAACTTCTCCGCCGCCCCCCGCGATCCCCCCATGCAATCTGTCCCGCACGTCAGTCCAGAGGGGCCATGGTCGCCACAGTGTCTGCTGTTCGCTTCAAATGCTCGATGGTGTGGTGAGAAATGACTTTCCTTGACACAAAAACGAGGTAGGATTTGTGTCAAACGCTTCATGCCAAAACACGCTGCATCTACCGAAGCCAAAGCTCTCAGCCGTATCTATGGCCATGGGAAGGGTTGGGTGTTTACGCCTGCGCATTTGGCGGATCTCGGAAGCCGGGACGCGGTCGCCTCCGCCCTAAAGCGCTTTAAGGCTGCGGGAGTCATCCGGCAACTCGCCCGCGGACTCTACGACTACCCGGTAAAGCATCCTGTGCTCGGTACCGTAGCCCCGTCCGCCGATGCCATCGCCCGGGCGCTGGTGGTTCGCGATGCCATCCGACTCCAGCCAACGGGAGCCTACGCCGCCAACGTGCTCGGCCTATCCGAGCAGGTTCCTTCGCGGATCGTCTTTCTGACCGACGGTCCCGCCCGGAAGGTGAAGATCGGGAAGCAGGAGATTATTCTCCAGCATACAACCCCTCGAAATATGGCAACCGCGGGTCGCAAGAGTGGCACGCTAATCCAGGCGCTTCGCTATCTCGGACAGGATCAGGTGAACGAAAGGACCGTTGCCGTTCTCCGCCGCCATATTACCATGGAAGACTGCGGTTCCGTTCGCAAAGACTTACGCTACGCGCCCGCGTGGGTTGCCGGTTTGCTGCGTCCGCTCACCGAATCGACCGCGAGACCCTGAAATTTCCTTTGCCCCTCGTCTGAAACGCTTCACACGGACGCGCCTCAGCCCGGATCGCACCGGGCAAGCCCCCCGGGGTTGATCAGCGCGGAACCACTTCGTCGATCGCCCGCAGTGCGTTGAGTGTGCGGGGATACCCGATGTAGGGAAGCAACTGGGTGACGGCATCGATCAAGCGGGCGCGGTCGTTGCCGACCTTCAGGTTGCCGCTCACGTGTCCCTTGACCTGCGGTTCGCAGCCGCCCAGCGAGATCAGCATGGCAAAGGTCAGCAACTCCCTTGTCTTGAGATCCAGCCCGTCGCGGGTGTAGTAGTCGCCAAAGCAATTCGCCGCGAGAAAGTCCTGAATGTGCCGCTGGTCCTCAGGCGACTCCCTGCGCATCTTGTCGATCGCCTCGCCGAACGCGGCCTTCTGCACCGCGAGTCCCTTCTCGAAGCGCGTCTCGGGCGTCGTCGTGGACTGGCCTTCCAAGGGCAGGCTGACCCCGTTGTTTTCCAGCGCTTCGTTGGTCGCATGCAAGAAATCGACGACCTTCGCCACGCCGACATAGGGGACGGATTGATAGAGGACTTCTTTGATCTCGATCGGCGTCAAGCCGACGTTGAGCGTCGCGCCCAGCATGACTTTGTATTCGCCGAGCGCCTGGGAGGCAATCGTCGATGCCAGAATCAGCATCACCCTGGTTTTGGCGTCCAGGCTGCTCTGGCTGATGACTTCGTCGAACGCCCAGTTGTCGAAAAGCTCGATGAATTCCGGGTCCGTTTTTTGCAGTTTGGATTCGTGCTTCGGCAAAAGCGCCTCGTGGTTTTTCACGGCGTTCTCGGTGAGGCGAAGTTTGTTCATGGATTTTCCTGTGATGTGCCTGAATGCGGTTTGGCGGCGCTGCGGGTTTCAGCGGCCCACGAGCTTCTGCAAGTGCGCCGGGTAGCGTTCCCCCTGGAGCGCGATCTTCGAGGCCGCGGTGTCGATTTCACGGAGATCGTCCGGCGTCAGTTCGACGGCCACAGCGTCGACGTTCTCGTTCAGGCGATGGACTTTCGTAGTGCCGGGGATCGGAACAATCCACGGCTTCTGCGCGAGCAGCCATGCGAGCGCGATTTGGGCAGGGGTCGCTTTCTTCGCCGCGGCGATCTGCTTGAGCAGGTCCACCAAAGCGAAATTCGCTTTTCGGGCCTCGGGCGCAAAACGAGGCACCACGCTGCGGAAATCGGCCGCGTCGAAAGTGGTATTCTCGTCGATTTTTCCGGTGAGAAACCCCTTTCCCAGCGGGCTGAAGGGGACGAAGCCGATCCCGAGTTCTTCAAGCGTCGGAATGATCTCCTTTTCCGGCTCTCTCCAGAAGAGCGAGTATTCGCTCTGAAGCGCGGTGACAGGCTGGACGGCGTGGGCGCGCCGAATCGTCTGCGCGCTTGCTTCCGAGAGGCCGAAGTGTTTTACCTTGCCCGCCTGAATCAATTCTTTTACCGCGCCGGCGACCTCTTCAATCGGCACGTCGGGATCGACCCGGTGTTGGTAGAAGAGATCGATCACGTCTGTCTTGAGGCGCTTCAGCGACGCCTCGGCGACTTCTTTGATGTGCTCCGGGCGACTGTCCAGGCCCGCCTGTTTTCCGTTCTCGATTTTGAATCCGAACTTGGTGGCGATGACCACCCGCGCGCGGAACGGAGCGAGCGCTTCGCCCACGAGTTCTTCGTTGGTGAACGGACCGTAGATTTCGGCGGTGTCGAAGAACGTGACGCCGCGTTCCACGGCCGCCTCGATCACGGAGATCATCTCCTTTTTCTCGCCGGCCGGACCATAGCCAAAGCTCATGCCCATGCAGCCAAGGCCAAGGGCGGACACTTTCAGGTTGCTGTTTCCAAGTTTGCGTTTTTGCATAAATTGAGTGCTTTTCTGCGTGATGTTTTTTGGTTTCGTGTGCTCCGAATCGTCCGGGCACAGGAGAACCATAGGGGATAACGCGCGGCCCTGCTCTCGCGTTCGTGCGGCGTCTGTCGCGATCTTGCGAAATTGAAACAACCGGGCCTTCCTACAGGGCGCCGCGGAACTCCGTAGGCGTCACGCCCGTCACCCGCCGGAAGATCTGAGCGAAATGGCTTGGGCTCGTGTAGCCGACTTCCAGGGCGATCTCGATGAGGCTGCGGGAAGTCTCCCGAATGAGTTGTTGCGCGCGTGCGATTCGCTCGCGGGTGACGAATTGCAACGGCGTCATCCCGGTTGCCTGTTTGAAAACTCGGGAAAAGTGGAACGGACTGAGATCCACCCGCTCGGCCAGCGCCTCGATGGAGATAGCCTCCGCCAGATTCTCGCGCACATAATCTTCCACTCTGCGAATTTGCCGGATCGGCAGGCCGCCGCGGAAGTCGAGCTTCCCGGAAGCGGCGCAAGTGTATTTCTCGACAAGGCAGGCCGCCAAAAGCGGCACGAAAGCGGCGACTCGCTTCGAATCTCCCGGCACCCGTGTCGCCAGCATCTCGACACACGCCAGGCACAGGTGAGCAAGCGTCTCGTCGCGTCCGAAAAAATCGACGACCTCCACCTCATCCGCCTTGCCCGGATGGACCGCTTCCAAGGCGGCCAGGTATTCATCCAACGCCAGGTGGATCACAATCGAGTCGAGTTCCTCCCCAGCGGGCGAACTCCAGCGCAGTTCGTAAGGCGTCGTCGAGCGCGTGACAAAGATGTCCCCGCGCTGGAGCCGCCGAGCCAGCCAGGCCCCGCCGACCTCGCGCTCCTGAAACTCCGCCGAACCCCGGAAGACGCAGGAGATCAACGGCTCGGCTGTGGCGGGCACAAGAAAGGTGTCCACGACACGCGGAAACCGAAAGCGCCGCACATAAAGCCCCCGCCAGTGGAGGGAGGCGCTATCCGCCAGCACTTCACCGGTGGCGTAGCGGAGAAACGCCGCGGCGCTCGTTCGTTCGGGGGTGTTCACGCGTGCATTTTACCGTCACGCCATTATGAAGCCATCTGAACTTCCGCGAGCAAGTCATTTAGATCCAAGTGCTTCGTGAACATCGAGAGCGAACCCTCCGCGGTGCGCGGCCATTGGTCTTCGGGCCTGTCCCAATAAAGCTCCACGCCGTTGCCGTCCGGATCGCGCAGGTAAATGGCTTCGCTCACGCCGTGATCCGCCGCTCCGTCGAGCCGGACACCCGCGTTCAAGACGCGAGAGACAGCACCCGCCAATTCGGCCCGCGTCGGATATAGGATGGCGAAATGATACAGGCCCGTCGTTCCGCGCGGGGGCGGCGCGCCGTTCGCGCTTTCCCAGGTATTGAGGCCCAGGTGATGGTGGTAGCCGCCGGCGGATAGGAACGCGGCCTGCGTCCCGAGGCGTTGCGTGAGTTCGAAGCCCAGCACATCGCGATAGAAAGTCAGCGCCCGTTCCAGATCGGCCACTTTCAAATGAACGTGACCAATCCTGACATTTGGCCCCATCGGGGGCGTTGGTATGTTTGCAGGCATGCTTTGGAGTTTCAGTTCGATTCCGCTTTCCCAGTCGCCAGGTGGCGGGCAATAAGGCCGTCCAGCGATGCTTTGCCTGCGCCATAAATCATGACGATGAGCGCGAGGCCGATGGCAAGGAGATGATATTCATAACCTTCACCCTTTTGGGCTCCGCTCCAGTTCATGAACAGCCCGTTCGGCGCATGCACGGTAAAAATGGCAACGGCCATGACCGTGGCAACCCCGAAAGCGGCCACGCGACTGAGCAATCCGGTGATCAACCCGAGCGAGCCGGCGAACTCCGCCGCGATCGCAAGAAACGCCAGCGCCACGGGGATGTGCATGGTTCCGGTCAGGAAGCCGATTGTGCCGGTGAAGCCATAGCCACCGAACCAGCCGAGCGCCTTCTGTGCGCCGTGCGGGAACATGATGAGGCCGAGGGTGAGCCGCGCGACCAAAGGCGCAAAGCCGGAACCTGTCTTAAAGAGAAGTTGCAGTGTTTTCATAGTGTAATGTTGTGTGTTGGTTGGTTTAGTTGAGATCAAAGAGAAGGATTTGTGACGGCTTTGCGGCGATGAGTTCAATAGCAGTGTGCCCGTCGACCGCCGCGGCATCGCCTGCCGAGAGGCGAGTGCCGTTGAGGTCCGCCTCGCCCTCCGCGATATGAATCCAGGCGTGGCGACCGAGTCCGAGTTGGTGCGTGGCGCGATCCCCCGCGACCAGCTTCGCGAGCCAGAGGTCGGCGTCCTGGTGGATTGCAATGGACCCGTCACGCCCGGTCTTGCTCGTCACCAGATGGAACTCCCCGGCGGGTGCGTCCGCGAAGGACTTTTCAGCATAGCGCGGAGTCACTTTCTTGCGGTCTGGTAAAATCCAAATTTGAAGCAGATGCACCGGTTCATCGGGCGAGGGATTAAATTCGCTATGATGCACTCCGGTCCCGGCAGCCATGTACTGGAATTCACCGGCTTGAATCACGCGCCCGTTGCCCATCGAGTCCTTGTGCTCCAGCGCCCCGCGAAGGATATAGGTCACGATTTCCATGTCCCGGTGCGGATGCATTCCAAATCCCTTGCCCGGCATCACCAGATCGTCGTTGATCACGCGCAAGCTATGAAAGCCCATCCAACGCGGATCGTGGTAATCGGCAAAACTGAAAGTGTGCCGGGTATCGAGCCACCCGAGGCTGGCCCGTCCGCGTTCATTTGCTTTTCGAATCTTCATGGGCAAAGCATCCCACAGGTTGGGTATTGCTGGGAAAGACCGTGTTTCTTGCCTCAGCATAACTTTTGAGTATGCTCGGGAGGTATGGAACTCCGTCATCTCCGCTATTTTGTGGCCGTCGCCGAGGAGGAAAACGTCTCGCGCGCCGCATTGCGGCTGCACATCTCCCAGCCGGCATTGAGCCGGCAGATTCGCGATCTGGAGGACGACCTCGGCTTCCTGCTCCTGGAGCGAAGCGCCAAGTCCGTGCGGCTGACCGAAGCGGGTCGCAGCTTCCTTGCCGAATCGCGCGCCGTTTTGCAACGCGTCGAAGAAGCGGTGAAAACCGCGCGCGCGGTTGCCTTCGGAGGGGAGGAACTCCATGTCGGTTACGCCATGTCACCGACCGTGCGTCTCCTGCCGCAGACCCTGCGGGCCTTCCAGGCCGAAATGCCGAAAGTCCGCGTGAAACTGCACGATCTCACCACCGAGCAAATGCAGGCCGGTCTGCGTGCGGGAACATTGCAGATCGCGCTCATGGTGTGTTCAAACCCGGCGTCGATGCGCGGCCTGCAATCGGAGAAACTGACAAAGGTTGCCATGTGCCTGGCCGTGGCTCCCCAGCATCCCTTCGCCCGGCAACGCTCCGTCAAGCTCGCCGAACTCGCCCAGGTTCCATTGATCGGCCTCAACCGAATGGAGTATCCCGACTACGAGGAACTCCTGGAGGCGATCTTTGCCCCCGCCGGGATCAAGCCGCGCATCGCGGAAGAACACGACAGCATATCGAGCCTGATCGCCGCCGTCGAATCCGGCAACGGCGCCGCCGTGGTGACGGAATCGATCGCCTGCATCGTTGGTCCGCGCCTGAAGCTTACGCGCCTATCGCCCCCGCCTCCTCCGCTGATCGTAATCGCCGCCTGGCTGAAAAGCGGACTGTCTCCCCTCGGCCAGCAGTTCCTTGAGTGTGCCAGGGAAGCGGGCGTGAAAGAATGAGCCTGTGGCAACCCTTGATCACTTCGTGGCTGGTTGGCCCATTACTACGTCGTTTCGAAAAAACGCTCGGGATTCATGCAGAAAAGGAAAAGCTGTGCATAAGAAGTGCATATACAGCATTTTTAGAGGGGTTTACGCAGGCGCGGCGCAGGGGTTCAACTCCCCTCGCCTCCAAGTGCCTGATACTCTGGCACTTAGGAGCAATCGGGGGTTCAGCGGGCTTAAGATTTGAAAGATATTTGAAAATGAGCCATTCTTTTCGGCATGGCGAAGCCCAAATTTCCGTTCAAAATCCGCTCCGGCGGCTCGGTCGTCACGGTCTATAAAATGGCCATCGGCGGGCGGGTTCGATTTCAGGTTCGCTGGCACGAGAAGGGCCAGACCGAACGCCAGACTTACTCTGATTTTGAGGCCGCCGAGGTAAACGGTCGACTCACGGTAGACCGGCTGGCAGCCGGCGAAGTGGGGGCCATGACGCTGAACGCGGAACGAGCGGCGGCATATCGAAGGGCAGTGGCGATCTGTGGAGACACGCCGCTTGAAGTTGCCTGCCAGGAGTGGGCACGGGCAAAGTTGGTCCTGAATGGGGCCTCGATCCTCCAAGTTGCCGCCGATCATGCCAAACGAACCGTGGGAGAACCGATCGATGTCGCGTCTCTGATCAAACGATTCGTGGCAGACCGCAAGGCAGACGGCGTCAGCCGGGTATACATCGAACGGATTGAATACCGGCTGGATAAGGTGGAGACCGCATTCGGCCCCCGGAAGCTCCGCGAGATTTCAGAACTTGAGATTCGGCGATTTGTCGAAACGCAGGGCGGGTCCCCCCAGGAACCGAAAGAACATGCGCGATGCACTCGTTACCCTGTGGCGATTTGCCCGCCGAGAGGGATTCCTCCCGCGAGACCTCCGAACTGAGGCCGAGATGGTCGACACCCCCGTCATCCGCCGCCAGGCGCAAATTGCGATCTTCTCTCCCGACGAAATGCGCAAGTTGCTCAACGCCGCCCCGGACAACATCCGCCCGGCGCTCGCAATCTGTGGATTCGCCGGTGTCCGCTCCCAGGGGGAAATCTCTCGGCTTCAGTGGGCAAACGTTCGGTTTGGGCAATCCGTGATCGAAGTCACTGAAAGCAAGACGGGCCTGCGGCGGTTGATCCCCCTCAGCCCAAATCTCAGGGCATGGCTGGAACCTTTCTCTGAACGGACAGGCCCAATCATCGAATTGATCCCCGACAAAGCGTTCCGGCGGATCGCCACCAAGGTCGACGTTAAGTGGCGCCATAACGCGCTTCGCCACTCCTACGGCAGCTACCGGGTGGCGCAGGTCAAAAGCGTCGATCAAGTCGCGTTGGAGATGGGGAACTCCGGCGTCATCGTCCGCCGCCACTACCTGGAAGCGGTCCACGGGGACGAAGCCACCGCCTGGTTCGGGATTATGCAGGGATAAGCTGGGCAGTGCGAGCATGCCTTATCGGCGAGGAATGCGCCGCCCCCGGCTTGAACGAAGTTTTTTCGGTGAGCGTTTTCGCCCAAGAATTTTATTCATTAAGCGGTAGACATGCGTCCCTTGCTCTTTCGGCCACGCCTCATTCGGCATGGTATCGAGCTTCGCAGCGCGACGGATCGCATCATCCACGCCTTTGGCGATGCGCGCAGCATCGTAGTTTCCATTATCGTAACTCCCAAGCAGTTTCTCTAATTCCGGCGGAAGTTAATCCCGATGATTGAATGACCGGTTGTCACGCAGATGCAGGTAAAACCAAAACTCAACGCTTGGATTGCTGAGCGCCATGTGGAAACCCAGGCTCGCTGCCTCCGCTGCGACTTCGTTCAACTCGACTTCGTCCCAGCTATCACGGTCAATCATAAGCCACAGTTCATCCTCAGGGCCAATGTAAGTATTGCTCTTGTACGCTTTGAGCTTCTTAAGAACGTCTCGTGGCTTCGTTTTATGGTTCCAGTTTTGCAGCACCTTGAGTTGCACCGTTGAGTCGCGCGATGGCTTGAACTGATCAAGGTAGATGCGCTCAGTTTTCTGGCCCTCTGTCGCCACCACGATGAACTTCTTGGGCTTCACGTGGTTTGAACGGCTGGAGTTGTAGCGGTTTCTGGCCATTACCTATTCCTTAATCACTTTCTTTGGTTTTGAAAGGGAGCGCAGTCGCAACATTCGCCCCGGCGGGACCGCTCCGAAACGGCCCTGTAGGTAATCGTTCATCAAGCGCTTGTCACTGCGCACTTGATAATCGCTAACCGCCTTCAACTCAGTCTGACCGGCTTGGTTCTTTTCCACGAGCCACAGTTCATCGCGGCGGAAAAGCTCCTGGTCGATCAATGTCGCGTCATGCGTGGTGAAGATCAGTTGAGCGCGAGAATTCGGCTCCCATTCAAATAGAAAGCTCTCTATGATCGTCCGAGTCAGTCCGCTGTGGAAGCTGCGATCCAGTTCGTCCACAAAAACGACCTTTTCACTCTCTTCTGATCCGAGTTCGTGTAGAGCAGGCAGGAGATCAATAAAACGCTGCGTCCCGTCCGATTCCTCGGGAATCTCGAACCGAACCGGCTTCCCATCTGATCCAGCGTGAAAGCTCACTACTTTTGCGACGCGTATTTCGCCACGAAACCTTGCTACGTAATAGCGCTGCCCTTTAGGTGCGCTTATCAGCATTCCGTTCTCATCTGTGATTTGTGCGCGGATTTTCTCTTTTAGTACATCGGGAAGTGCCGCCTCCTCCAATGTCACGACTTCGGTCCCAAGCGATTCTATACCTGCGCCAATGTTTTGGATTGCATTCGTGCAAAACTGGCGGAACCGCTCCTGTGCGTGCATGTGCAAGCCAAGAGCCGCATGCTCCGACCGGGGATCAATCAGCAGTAATGTCCTCCGGAACCAATCTACTACCGGTTTGAGTTGCTTTACATCGCGATCCAGTCCTTCGTGCAGGAAGAGTTGATTGCTTCGTGTGCCCTTTCCGACAAATTCAAGAAACTGCAATTCCTTGTCGTTCGTGACATTCAGTGCTGGGCCAAAGTTGAAATTGGGTTCACTTGCTCCCGTCTTGCGGGAAAAAACCATTTGCGCTGATGCTACACGGATTTCCGTTAGCGATTCCTCAACTATTTCGCCGCCGGTTGCTGCAAACTCATAAAGGTACACCTTGCCCGCAGCCAGAAATTCTAGGCTGAAGCGTGACGGTTGTGACAACCGTGCTCGCTTTAGGCGGAAGGGTTGCACCGAAATATTTTCCCCGGCGCGTGTGCCCTGCACTACCAACTCTTGGACCAATTGTAGGGCTTTGAAGAGGTTGGTCTTCCCCGAAGCATTCGGGCCGTAGATGGCGGCAATGGGCAGGATTTTAAGTCCCGGCAACGGTCCGGCAGCAGTGCGGTCGCGGTGGTGCATCTCCCTTGTGGCAAATCCCCTAAACTCAGTCTTTTTGCCGAAAGAGAGGAAGTTTTCGATGGTGAATCGGATGAGCATAGTGACGTTTATTTCGGGTGTGACAGCTGAAACAAGGGCATATTCCAGCCTTAAACACGATATTGCAACCGTTTTTTCGTCATGATTCGGAGTTTCTTGAAATCGACTTCTGAAAAATCCTGCGCTCTGTGGTCCTCTTTGGATTCCATTTGGTTAAGGACGGGTCAGGCCAGAAGGGGCAGTTGATCGTTCCACGAGCGAAGAACAGGTTTTGCCTTAGTATTCAGAATCTGCGACGCTCCAGACCTCGACCATGCCAAAGAAAACCTCAAAAGACAGACGACCCTCCTGGGCCATTCCGCCGAGGAAATCCCGACAAAACCCACGCCGACCATCCTGGAGACGTTCGTCAACGCGTATTCCAAGCGCGATTACTGGAGCCGGACACCCGCGTTCAAGATGCGAGTTAACCGCGTCTCAGCATTTCACGAATGACCGGTAGATTCTCTTCGACCCGCGAAACCAAGGCGCTGCCCTCGGGCATTGCATAGGCGCCATACCAGCCGTTGGTGCGGTCTTTTTTCCATACTGCGTCAACAGTTCGCGGCCCTGGATATCGTCAAATTCGCAGAAGCGTGCCCAATCATCCTTCGGTCTCGCTGGTAGATCGGCCACTTCTTCATAGCGCCAGTTCAGCTTCTTTCCGGGCACTCTCCGGCGTCTTCCCAAAGGACACGGGAACAGCAAATTTGGCGGGCATGCACTTGTACGAGCTTGAAACTGCAACCGCGGCGAGCGCCATTCCAGATGTCTTCACATTTCATCGAGATGAACGATCCCGCGTTGGATGGCGACATTGGCGGCTTGGGTGCGGTCAAGGACGTGAAGTTTCGCGAAGATGTTCTCCAGGCGGCGTTTCACGGTGGTTTTCGTTAACTGGAGGCTGGCCATGATTTCCTTGTTGCAGCGCCCGAAGACGACTTCCCGCAGGACGGCGAATTCCCCTGGCGACAGCCTGTCTTCCGTGCGGCACTTGGCGACTTTCTCGGCAAGACCGCTGGAAAAATAGGGCTTGCCCTCGGCCACCACGCGGATGGCAGTGATGATTTCTTCGATTTCCGCGGACTTGGCAACATAACCGGCGGCGCCCGCCTGGGTGGCCCGCCAGACGTCCTCGTCGCCCTCGTAGATCGAGAGCAGGAGCACGCGGGCATCGGGAAATTCTGTACGGATGGCGGCCGTGATTGAAACGCCATTTGCTCCCGGCAGCTTGTAGTCCATGGTTACGACATCAGGGCGGTGAGCGCGGTACAACTCGATGGCTTCATCGCCGTCGCTTGCTTCACCGACCAGGGCGAGGTCGCGATGGCATTTGATGGCTTGCTTCAGGCCGAGGCGCAAGGCCGCGTGATCGTCCACGATTAAAATACGGGTTTTTGGTTTCATGGTTGTTTGGGTGTTGGGCGGACAACCCGGACGGTGGTGCCGTTGCCGGGTGCGCTTTCGATGGCAAGCTTGGCGCGAATTTTCTTGGCTCGTTCGCGGATGCCGAGAATGCCGAAATGTCCCTCCGGAGGTGGCGCGGTCGGGGGGAATCCACAACCATTATCCCGGATTTCGAGAGTGACATCACTGGAAGTGTAGTGGAGGCCAACGGCGATTTCGCTCGGGGCGGCGTGCTGGGCACAGTTGGCAACGCTCTCCTGTGCAATTCGAAGCAGGTGGTTTTCAACCGTGGTCTCCAGAGGGTGAGGGTCGCCGGAAACGACCAGATCAAATTTCGCCCCGGATTGCTGGGCAATGGACGGGAGCAATTCCCGGAGGGCGCCTGGAAGTCCCCTCTGTTCGAGTTCAATGCACCGAAGATCGTGGATTGAGATGCGCGCCTCCTTTCGGCAATAATGAAGTAGCTTTTGTGCGAGGTTGAGCATGGCTTCAACATGCTCGATCGTTTCCTCTATCTTGCTTGGAGTTCTGCGGGAAATTTCGCCTGAAATGCTGCCGAGTTGCATCGATAAACCACTGAGCCCCTGCTCGACGGTGTCGTGCAACTCCCGGGCGATGCGCTGGCGTTCCCCCTGGATAGCCTCCCGCTGGAATTGCGCGCCGATGATCTCTGTTTGCTCCGCAACCCGGCGGCGCAACATCCAGATCCATCCCAGAAATCCGCACGCCAGAGTAGCGGCGACTCCCAGCGCGATCATCAGCCGTTGCAGTGTCCACCACGGCGGATGGTGCAGGATCTCGATTCCAGCGGATTCGAGCAGGCGCAAGCGGAACCCGTCCACCCAGTCGGGCCGCGGCATTGGGCGCGTCGTGGTCAATTCGCAGATCCCCGTGAGTCGCACATGATCACCCCTGACGAGACTCTTGGGCACGATGCCAGAACCTGAGAGTGTCCCCTCAAAGTACCGGTCTCCTTTACAGCATTGCAACAACACCTCCCCCGGGCTGTCGCGCCGAGTGAGAAAGTCCGCTTCCAGGGTCACCAGTTCCGCTTGAAGCAAAGGGAGCTTTTGATTGTTAAGATCAAGGGGGTGCGGAATAGGAAGCTCCGTATGCCCGAGCACGGCAACCGTCCGCGCCCGCAGCATTGGGCGAAACGGAGCAATGGCCGCAAATCCCTCCGCTCTCACGCGATCGCCCGGGCGAACTGTTTTCGTTTGTGGCTTCTGGACGAGCACGCTGCCGCTGCCATCGCGCAAATAAAATTCCCTTTCAGTGGCGTGAGTGACAACTCCCTCCACCCTTACAACCGTGTGAACCGCGTCATCGTAGCGCAACAGGTCGCTGGTCGCGCGAAGAGGAGCCGCCGCCATGAGCGACAGTGCATCCGTGGGTTTGATCTGGTCGATCGACGGCACATAAAAGAAGCGGTCCACCATCTGCATCTGCTGGTTGAATACGGTCCCAGCGACGCCCCGAAACCGAACGGCGCGCTGCATCAGTTTTGCGACATTTTGCTCGGAGTTTTCGTCGCGCGGGACTTCCGCTTTCAGCTTCCAACCATGCACCTCAAGGACAAGACTCAAGGTTTGTCCCAAACCGTCATTTTCGACGCCGATCACCACGGCGGGAAGTTCCAGCCATTGGGAGTCCACTGAAGGGGCAAGCAGTTCGTCTTCCTTGAGCAACCGGGGCGCGGGAAGAGGTTCGTTTCCGAGGACATCGATCTTCTTCGCTACGATGTCGGAGAAAAACCCGCCCCGCCGGGTCGCCCCGTCGATTCGAAGGCGATCCCCGGCTCTGATTTTCATGTGCGGCAAGAGTGATCGAGCTTCCACGTAGCTGCCAGCCGTGGCGTCCTGCACGAAAAGATCGCAGTATCCAGGCTCGCAGTAAGTCACAACCCCTTCGATATGAACAGGCACTTCTAACGACGCCTCCTGGGGTGAGAGGGCGCGGATCGCGGCGATGGAAACCAGCGGCTCGGCAGCAATCAGCGGGGAACCGGTCAAGAGGAGGAATAGAAGGCGTCGGAGCAAAATGATTTCGATTTGCGGCAATTTTAGGGCATTCGGGTTCAGTTGTTCCAACAAAATCAAGGCCAATACAAGGGGGCAAATGGCCCCTATGAGAGTCACGGGCTGGCGGATACGCTCCAGTCGTCCCGATGAAAACTACTCTACTCAATGCCTTTCTCGTTACGCTCCTCTGTTGTGCATCGGCGGCCTGTTCCGATTGCGCCACGGGCGATTCTTATCTGACCCCGGCGGGGCAGTTGATCGCTCAAGCGGACAAGGTGCTTTATAAGCGGACACGCCAGGAGGACCTGTATCTTTATATTCTGAGGCCGAAAAACGTTCCAGCCGCCAAGCCGCTGCCGGCGGTGGTCTGCTTTACCGGCGGGGGGTGGGCGTGCGGGGACGCGAGCGGGATGATTGGCAACGTCGCCTGGTTTCGGGACCGCGGTTTCATCGGAATCTCCGCCGATTACCGGGTCAAGAACCGCCATGGGACCACGCCTCTGGAATGCATTCAGGATGCGAAATCAGCCATTCGCTTCGTCCGGGCTCATGCGAAGGAACTGGGGATCGATCCTTCCCGAATTATTGCCGAAGGCGGCTCGGCTGGAGGTCATCTTGCCGCCGCTACGGTGATGGTCGAGGGACACGAGGAACCGGGGGAAGACACGACGGTCAGTTCGAAGGCCGACGCTCTGGTGCTGCACAATCCGGTCCTGGGAGGAGCCGGTTTCGGGATGGATTTCTTTGCCGCGCATCCCGACTGCGAGCCCATGCGCTTCGTTCGGCCTGGGCTTCCGCCAGTCATTCTGTCCAATGGCACCAAGGATGAAACAACGCCCTTTCTTCAAGCCCAGCGTTTTACGGACGCCATGCACAAAGCTGGCAATAAGTGCGACCTGATCCCGATCGAAGGCGCTCTTCACTCCTGCGACTGGCCGGTCACCAATCCCACCTTTCTTCCGACGATGACTCGCATGCGGGCCTTTTTAGCGGAGAACGGCTTTGCTCCGGAGGCAAACGCAACGCTGGTTGGGCCGCGGCGGTGAGAATTGGCCGGATGACCTTCCAGGGGGCAAATGGCCCCTATACAGCTTTTTTAAATCCAATAACCTACTGTTGAAACTCTGAATTCCCCAATCCTATGAAAATTCGATTCGTTCTCTCCACCACCATCGCTACGCTCCTATCCAGCGCCGCCTCTCATGCCGCAACCCTGACTTGGGATGGCGCCGGAGGCTCAACCTGGGACACCAGCAGTTCCAACTGGACCGGTTCGCCTTGGACCGACAGCAGCGACGCCCTGTTCGCCGGGGCCGGAACCGGCGCGATCACCGTTTCCGGAACCCGGACGGTGGCCAGCCTGACAACCAGCGCCGCCGGCTACTCGCTGACCGGCGGCCAGATCAATCTCGGCAGCGCCACTACGATCTTCGCAATCAACAATGATCTTACGATTGGTTCGATGATCGGCGGCGGTGGCAATGGACTTGCCAAAAGCGGCGCAGGCACCTTGACCCTCACCGGCACAAATACCTACACCGGCGTGACGACGATCAATAGCGGCACCCTGCAATTGGGCGATGGCACCAGCGGCCACGACGGCGCTCTTGCGAGCCCGAGCATCGTGAATAACGGCAACTTGGTTTACAACACCTTCGGTTCGGTATCCACCAGCGAGGTCATCAGCGGCACAGGCTCCCTCACCAAAACCGGCGCGGGCACGCTGATCCTGACCGCATCGAGTGCTTTCACCGGCCCGACAGCTATCGCTGCCGGCACCCTGTGGATAAACGGTGCCACAGCCAACCTCGGGTCCAACTCCGCTTTGACCCTGGCCAACGCAAGCGGCGTTTCATTTCTAAACTTGTACTGGAATGGCAGCACAAATGTGGGGGCCAATCTCACCATCGGCTCCCTCGCTGGCGGCGGCAGTCTCGGCGGCAATATCACCCTCTTTCCATCCACCATGACGGTTGGCACGGACAACACCTCCACCACCTACGCGGGCGTGATCAGTGAATCCTGGGGTTCGGCCTCCGTTACCAAAGTGGGCACGGGGACGCTGACTTTCACTGGCGCAAATACCTACACCGGGACGACCACGATCAGTGCCGGCACCCTGCAAGTGGGCGATGGCACGACGGACGGCTCGATCGCCACCTCCAGCGGCATCGTCAACAATGCAGCCATTGTTTTCAATCTCAATGGCAGCCAGACCTACAACCACGTCATCTCCGGCTCCGGCACGCTGACCAAGAGCGGTCCCGGAACGTTGACGCTGTCCGGTGTCAACACCTACAGCGGCGCGACGATCGTCAATTCCGGCACTCTTTCGGATACGTATGGAAGCAGCAAACTGAGCCCAAACTCTGCCGTGGTCCTAGCCAATGTGGCTGGCGCGACACTGAATCTCGCTTACGGTGAGACGATCGGTTCGCTGTCGGGCGGCGGGGCCAACGGCGGCAATGTCAGAACCGCGGGATGGTGGAGCACCTTCACCGTCGGCGGAGATAATACCTCGACCACTTACGCGGGCGACATTCATGGAGGCGGCCTTCTTGCCAAGACGGGCACGGGGACGGTGACGCTGACCGGCACGAACTTTACCGATTATAATTCAGGCGCCTATTTGGTCGTCAACAGCGGTGTGCTGGAGATTGCCGGAGCCGGGATACTTGCCGGAAGCGGCCAAAACAGCCCGGGAACCGTCAACACGGGAGGAACGTTGCGGCTTAACAGCACGGCGACTGCGGATGGAGGACTCGCCTACTGGAATCTTTGGTCTGGGCTCACGGTCAATGGCGGGGCGATTGAAACCAACCTTGGCTCGGGCATTAGCATCCTCTTCACCATGGGTGCAGGCGGAGCCACCCTGGGCGGGTCTGGTGTTGGCACCGAAACAGGGGTTCTCTCCGGTTTGGGTTCATTGACGAAGACCGGTGCCGGGATGTGGACCCTCACCGGCTCAAACACCTACACCGGAGCGACCAGCGTGACCTCTGGAACGTTGCGGATCGGCGCAGGCGGTACCGCGGGCTTGATTGGCTCCACCAGTGGTGTCCTACTCTCATCCACCGGTTCCACCCTGGCATTCAATCGAACGGATAGTTATGGGGGCAGCTTTGCCACAGCGATTAGCGGATCGGGCAATCTGACGTTGCTCACAGGAGCGCTAACCCTCGCGGGAAGCAATACGTATACAGGGGTTACCACGATTACCGGCGGCACACTGGCCCTGGGGAACGCAAATGCGCTTCCCAGCGGCGGCGGCGTCGTCTTTGGCGGCGGCGTGCTTCAGTATGGCGGCAGCAACCAGATGGATTGCTCAGGACAGATCGTTGGCAGCACCGGCGCGGTCAAGATCGATACCAATGGCCAGAACATCACTTTTGCCACTGGCCTGGCCTCCTCAAACACGGGCGGCTTGATCAAGAGCGGCGCTGGAACGCTGACCCTTACCGGCAGCCATGCCTACGCGGGGGCGACCACAGTTGGCGCTGGAACGCTCCAGATTGGTGACGGAGCGAACGACGGTTCGATCGCCGCTTCCAGTGGCATCGCCAACAATGGCGCCCTGGTGTACAACCTCGCGGGCAATCAAGTTTACAGCGGCGCTATCAGCGGCACCGGCGCGTTCACCAAGAGCGGCGGCGGCACGCTGATTCTCACCGGCAGCAACTCCACCACCGGCGCAGTCAGCGTCACAGGCGGCACGCTCCAGATCGGTAACGGTTCCAGCGGCTCCGTATCTGGAACAACCGTCTCGTTGGGCTCTGGCGCGACCCTGGCAGTGAACCTAGCCAACAGCGGAACGCTTGGCAGCGCAATTTCCATCTTTGGCGGGGCACTTAATGCTGTCGGCAGCGGCACGAACACGCTTTCCGGCAACATCAATGGCTACGCCTATGGGACATTCAACCAGTCCGGAGCAGGAACCACAATCCTGAGCGGCAACAACACGTTTTTCGGGGCGACCAACATCAACGCCGGGGCATTGCAACTCAACTATCAGTACGCGGCTTATTATAGCACGGTGAACGTGAACACCGCCAACGGTCTCGCCTTCGGGACGACCGCCGCCACCATCGGCGGCCTTTCCGGAACCAGTGGCTTTTCGCTGCTGACCACCAGCGGCACTGGCGTGAATCTGAGTGTGGGTAACAATAACGCGGATACCACCTACGCGGGGGTTATCGCGGGAAGCAACCCGGCGAGCGGGTTAACGAAAGTCGGCATCGGCACGCTAACGCTGACCGGCAGCAGCACCTATATCGGCGCGACCACCATCAGCGCCGGAACGCTCCAGATTGGGAATGGCACGACTGACGGCTCCATTGCCGCTTCCAGCGGCATTTCCAACGGCAGCGCCCTCGTCTGCAACGTGGCAAGTAATCAAAGCATCGGATGCGTCATCAGCGGCACCGGAACGTTTACCAAGAGCGGGGCCGGCACCCTGACATTTACCGCAGCCAATACTTATTCTGCCACGACCACGATCAACTCCGGCACGCTTCAATTCGGTGACGGCACCACCGGCCATGACGGCTCGATCTCGAACAACTCGAATATCGTGAACAACGGAAATTTGTTGTACAATCTCTCCGGCTTTGAATCCTACAACGGAGTCATTAGCGGCCCGGGCAGTATCACCAAATCAGGTTCGGGGACTCTGGAATTGAACAATGGTGCGCATACCTATTCCGGAGCGACCACCATCAACGGCGGCGTGCTTCAGCTCTTGCAGCCTGCTGCAACCCTTGGCTCCGGCAGTTCCGCGGTGACACTCGCCAATGTCTCAGGCGCATTGCTTAACCTCAATCCTCACAACTGGGGAACTGCCAGCATCAGCATCGGTTCCCTGTCGGGAGGGGGGACGAGCGGCGGCAACGTCGATCTGCATGGAGACACCTTGACCGTCGGCTCGGACAACACCTCAACCACCTTTTCGGGCGCTATATTGAGTTCAAGCTGGGGCGTAGGCAACCTCATCAAGGTTGGAACGGGAACATTAACCCTCACCGGTGGGAACACTTATTCGGGCTTGACCACCGTTTCGGGCGGCGTACTAGCCATTTCCAGCGCCGGCGTGATCGCCTCGGCGGTCACTATCAATGCCGGCGGCACGCTCCAAATCGGCGATGGCACGACGGACGGTTCGGTTGCCTCCACCAGCGGCATCTTCAACAATGGCACCCTTGCCTTCAATCTCGCTGGCAGTCAGACCTACAGCCACGTCATTTCAGGCTCCGGCACGCTGACCAAGAGCGGCGCCGGAACGTTGACGCTCTCCGGTGTCAACACCTACAGCGGGGCGACGATCATCAATTCCGGCATTCTTGCGGATACTTATGGAACCAGCAAGCTGAGCCCCAACTCTGCCGTGGTCCTAGCCAATACGGCGGGTGCGACACTGAGTCTCGCTTACAGTGAGACAATCGGTTCGCTGTCGGGCGGCGGGGCCAACGGCGGCAATGTCAAGACAGCGGGATGGTGGAGCACCTTCACCGTCGGCGGAGATAATACCTCGACCACTTACGCGGGCGACATTCATGGAGGCGGCCTTCTTGCCAAGACGGGCACGGGGACGTTGACGCTGACCGGCACGAACTTTACCGATTATAATTCAGGCGCCTTTTTGGTCGTCAACAGCGGTGTGCTGGAGATTGCCGGAGCCGGCATACTTGCAGGAAGCGGCCAAAACAGCCCGGGAACCGTCAACGCGGGAGGAACGTTACGGCTAAACAGCACGGCGACCGCGGATGGAGGACTCGCCTACTGGAATCTTTGGTCTGGGCTCACGGTCAATGGCGGGGCGATTGAAACGAACCTTGCCTCGGGTATTAGCATCCTCTTCACCATGGGCGCCGGCGGAGCCACCGTCGGCGGTTCTGGCGTTGGCACCGAGACAGGGGTTCTCTCCGGTTCGGGTTCATTGACGAAGGCGGGCACGGGGACGTGGACCCTGACCGGCTCCAACAGTTACAGCGGCGGAACGACGATTAGCGGCGGGGCGATGCAAATCGGCAACGCCAACGCGCTCGGCACGGGGGGAGTGACCGTCAACGGCGGCACGCTCGACCTGAGGGGACATAGCGTGAGCGTCGGCGCGTTGAATGGTTCAGGCGGAACGATCATCAACACGGTTAGCGGTACGAGCACGCTGACGACCTCGGTTGCAAGCGGCACCTCCACCTACGCAGGCGAAATCGGCAACGACACGGGTGCGGTGGTTCTCACCAATTCCGGGGCGGGCACTCTCATTCTGAGCGGCTCGCTGACAATGTCTGGGCTGAATGCCAATGCCGGGATGACTGTGGTGGCGCGGTCTGGCTCCATTGGTGCGGTGAACGTCGCCGCGGGAGCCACCGTCGTTCTCGCGGCGCACAGCGACAGCGCTTATAACGTGCTCGATATTTCGTCGCTGACGCTCGCCGGCTTCAGTTCGGCGCTTACGGTCGGCAACAACGCAGCGCCGGCGGTAGTCGCTCTGAACGCAGACAGTTTAGCCGGATGCACAGACCACACGATGCTTGCCGCCAACGAAATGGCAACCAACGGCACGACGGGGTCTTCCAATGCAGCACCCGCTTCGCCGGAAGCAGTGCCCGAGCCGGGCACGCTGGGTCTGATCCTCAGCGGACTGGGACTTTTCCTGAGCGCCCGTCCGCTTCGCCGCCGTTCATCCAAATGAATTTGGGGGAATTTGCACGTGATGTCGATTGGGGTTCGACTGGGGTTCACGCGCAAATGAACAGGAGCTGCCGTGGCGTTTAGGGGCGCCGCGGCAGCATCTTGTTTCTCAAAATGCCGAATCCAAAACAAACCGGCTAGTAGCTAGTGTGCTGACGCAAATGCCTATACAAAACCAATCTGACCACCGCCCAGGAGGCGAAGCCAAATCTGTGGATTTCGAGAGCGACTTCCATGGTGAACCGAAACGCGGTAATAGAAAACATTCTGGCTTAAATGCAGCCACATCAGCGCCAACGGCGCGGCCCCATACCAGCCTAGGGCAACGCCCCACTGCCATTAAGTTAAGCTTGGAGGATCTGGTAACGCGCGCTCGTTCCCAGGCTCCTGCCTGGGAATGCAGTATTCCCGGAGGCTCCAGCCTCCTGCCGGGCCTCCAAAAGCACAGCGCACCGGTGAGGAACGGGAGGCTGGAGCCTCCAAAACAGGGGCGTTCCCAGGCTGGAGCCTGGGAACGAGATCGCGAATTCCTTAACTTAATGGCGGTGGGGCAACGCCCTAGGTGTCTGATATCCAGGAGATTAGCCCTGAAGGGGCGTTCCATAGGCTCAGACGGTATGGAACGCGCTTTCAGCGCTGATCACTCGACGCCGAGAGTCCTAGGCCGTTGGCCTAGGCTAGTATGGTGTCGGGCCTTCGGCCCTGAAACGGCGATATTACGGTTTCTTTTGCAAGTAGGTACTAGGCCGAATTGAGGGGCTGCTTCGTGCATGTTAACAACAAATCCACCGATCCAATATGTTAAAACCAATTTCGCTGTTAGCCGCATTCTTGACGACCGTTGCCTTAGCAGCGCCTGCATCTTTGGCTGCCGCCGCAGACGGTAAAAACCCTGCGTTTACTGAGAAAAACCTTAGCCCGCAGTGGGTTAAATCGCTAACCGAGCGGGGTTCGCCCACGGTGTACTCCGGGAAGGCTCTGCAATACATCGGAATGCCGGTGGGCGGGCTTTGCGCCGGAGAACTATACCTCGGCGGCGATGGGCGCCTCTGGAAGTGGGACATTTTCAATCACATCACCGACGAAGGGGAGTATTATGTCAACCCGCAGACCTGTGAATCCCCTTCGAAGCAGGGCTATCCTGTGGAGCAAGGCTTTTCGGTGCGGATTACGGAGGCGGGAAAGTCGCAGATCAGATGCCTGAATCAGAAGGGCTTTGCGACCGTCACTTTTTGTGGCGAGTACCCGTTCGGATTCGTGGAGTATCGCGACAAGGCGACTCCGCTGGCTGTTTCGCTGGAGGCATTTTCCCCGTTCGTCCCGCTGGATGCGGAGGATTCAAGCCTGCCCGTAACAGTCATGCGATTTACCCTGAAAAACTCCGGATCTCAGCCTCTTGACGTGGAGTTGGGCGGGTGGCTGGAAAACGCGGTTTGCAATTCCGCGCCTCCATTTGAACCGGGCCTGCGGCGCAATCGAATCCTCCGAGAGCCGAAAGCAGTCATGTTGGAGTGCAGCGCATCCCCGGCAGATGTGAAAACGACGGAAGACCGGGGTGAGACGGTCTTCGACGACTTTAAGAAGGAAACGTATGAGGGTTGGATTGTTTCGGGAAACGCCTTTGGCTCGGGGCCGATGCTTCGAACGCAACTCCCCGCGTATCAAGGCGACGTCGGGGGAGTCGGGGAGCGCGTGGTCAATTCGCATGCGAGTGCCCCTGGAAACGCGGGCACTAAAGACGACGCAACGGGTTCGTTGACCAGTTCTCCCTTTCGGATTGCGCGGAACTATATTCAGTTCTGGATTGGTGGCGGAAAGAGGCCGGGGCAAACCGGGATACAACTTCTTCTGGATGGCCGGGAGGTCCGCTCGGCTACGGGAAACGATGAGAACCGGATGCGTTTGGAAACATTTGACGTGCGGGAGTTGCAGGGGAGAACGGCGCAACTCAAGATCATTGATAACGCGACCGGCGGATGGGGAAACGTCGGGATTGGCCGGATTACGTTTGTGGACCGATTGGGTTTTGTGCCGTTGAGGGAGCATCCCGATTTCGGAACGATGACTCTATCGCTGTTGGAACCGAAGAAGGACGACGTTGGGCTGTCGTCGCTTCCTAATGGACCGACCGAAGCTGTTTTTGGTTGTCAAAGCGAGGTGTTGCAAAAGCCGTTTTCAGACAAGGTCATCGGCGGCCTGGCGCGAAAGGTATCGCTCGCTCCCGGGGCATCGCAAACCGTTACGTTTCTGATTACCTGGCACTTCCCGAACCTGCATCTTGACGGGATTCGCACCCCGCAAGGCCAGTATTACGGAACGCGCTTTGACTCTGCCGCATCTGTCGCTCGGCACGTCGCCACTCACTATGAACGGCTGGCGGGCCAGACCCGGCTCTGGCACGACACCTGGTATAACGATTCAACGCTGCCTCACTGGCTGCTGGATCGCGCCCTCGCGAATATCTCGGTTCTTGCCTCGTCCACGGTTCATCGTTTTCGCGATGGCCGCTTTTACGGATGGGAGGGCGTCGGCTCCTGTGCGGGAACCTGCACGCACGTATGGCAGTATGAGCAGGCTATGGGGCGGCTTTTTCCAGAACTGGACATCCTTCTGCGGGAACGGGCGGAGTTCGAGCCCGGAATTGGGATGGACGCCGACGGGATGATTCAGCATCGCGGCGAATTTGGCTGCGGGATGGCGATCGACGGGCAGGCGGGAACCATTTTGCGGGCGTACCGGGACCACCAGATGTCTCCTGATTGCGCGTTTCTCAATCGGAACTGGCCGGTTATCAAAAAGGCGATTAGTTGGTTTTTCACACAACCCGGAGGCACGAACGGCTTCCTCACGGGCCGCCAGCATAATACCCTGGATTCCTCATGGTACGGTCCTGTGAGTTGGCTAAACGGTCTCTATCTTGCAAGCTTGCGGGCGGGCGAGGAGATGGCGGCAGCAGTTGGGGATGTGGAGTTTGGCAATCAATGCAGACAGGTTTTTGAAAAAGGCTCGAAAGCAATGGTAACAGACCTTTTCAATGGCGAATACTTCATTAACAAGCCGGACCCTCAACACCCCGAGGCGGTCAACTCAGGCAACGGGTGCGAGATCGATCAGGTAATGGGGCAAAGCTGGGCGTTTCAAGTCGGATTGGGCCGTATTCTGCCGGAGAAGGAAACGCGTTCGGCCTTGCAGGCGTTGTGGCAGTACAACTTCATTCCGGATGTCGGCCCGTTTCGCGAGGTGAACAAGCCGGGGCGCTGGTATGCCGTTGCGGGAGAGGCGGGTCTCGTGGTCTGCGCTTTCCCCAAGCCCGACTGGGATTTCGAAAAAGCGAAAGGCAAGGGCGCCGATTCCGGGTTTGCCGGTTATTTTAACGAATGCCAGTCGGGCTACGAGTACGAAGTGGCAGGGCATATGATCTGGGAGGGAATGGTCGAGCAGGGCCTGTCGATCGAGCGGGCGATTCATGACCGGTACAATGCATCGAAGCGAAACCCGTGGAATGAGATCGAATGCGGCTCGCACTACGCACGCTCCATGGCCAGTTACGGCGCTTTCACTGCCGTATGCGGCTACGAATACAATGGCCCGAAGGGTTGCCTTTCCTTCGGTCCGCGGCTGAGTCCAGATCATTTCCAAGCGGCATTCACCGCTGCCGAAGGCTGGGGAAGTTTCAGTCAGGAAATAAAGGGGGGTGAATTGAGCGCCGCCATCCAAGTCCGCTGGGGCCGTCTGAGTTTGAAGACGCTTGGGCTATCGTTGCCCGCCGGCGTGGAAGGGAAGAACGTCGGTGCGGCGATCGACGGGATCCCTGTCGAGGAGGTCGTGACTCTGCAAGGCAATCGTTGTAGCGTCGAGTTCAAGAATCGTTTAACGTTGCGAACAGGCCAGCGGTTGACAGTGAATGTCTATCCATTGCACAAGAGAAAATGAGATCACCCCCCTTGATCGCCAAGATCGTCGTAACCGCCACGCTCCTGTCCTGCACTCTTTCGCGAGCCGCATCGGAGACTCGCCCATTTTTGTCCGGGATTTTCACAGACAACATGGTGTTGCAAAGCGGTACGGCCAACCCGATTTGGGGCTGGACCGCGCCCGGATCCACAGTCACGGTAAGCGTTGTCGGCGTAGACATTCAGACAACGGGCACCGCCGGCTCCGACGGAAAATGGATGGTGCGTTTCCAACCTCCTCCTGTCGGTGGTCCTTACGCAATCAAGATCGCCGGATTGCAAAGCGTCATATTGAAAAACGTGCTTGTCGGCGACGTCTGGCTTTGTGCCGGGCAATCCAATATGTGGCTCCCGGTATCCAAGGCCGACAACGCCACCGCGGAGATAGCTGCCGCCAAGTGCCCTGCGATCCGGCTTGTTACGCCAACTGGAAAAATCGGGTTATCGCCGAGTTCTCAGGTGGACGGGCAATGGGTGGCTTGCTCTCCGCAAACCGTCGGCAAATTCTCTGCCGTGGGGTATTTCTTTGGGCGCAAATTGAACCAGGATTTGAAGATTCCCATCGGGCTCATCAATTTGGGCTGGGGTGGAACCACCATTGAAACGTGGACAAGTCGGCAAGCCGTGACACAGGTGCAACCCTCACTGGAACCTCAAATGACGGCCCTAGGAAAAGCGGCAACCGGTGAGGATATCTATGCCACATGGTTTGCCGCAAACGATCCAGGGTCGACCTACAACGATGGGTGGGCCTCGCCGAATTTCGATGACTCGAAATGGGAGGCAAAACGGCTACCCAATGTCCCCGAATGGGGTTGCTTTGGTGATTTGTGGAATGTTTACTCGGGAACACTTTGGTTCCGCAACGCATTCGACCTAACCTCAGTGGACGGAGATATGACGCTGAACTTTTGCGCTGCCGGGAGCGACACGGTATGGGTAAACGGCAAAAAGGTGGGAGCGACCATAGACCAAACACCCCGCGCTTACACCGTTCCTGCGAGAGTGCTGAAAACCGGTGGCAATAGCATCGCCATCCGCTGTTTGCACGTGAGGAAAAGCGATTTCGTAGGGGTGAATTGCCCCGCCGACAAATTCACCCTGGTTTCTGCTGGCGGAGTTGTCAGGTCGCTTGCGGGAAACTGGAAATTCCATCTTGGCGTTTCCCTGACGAAAGCGCCCGCACTTCCGCTGATCCTCGAACAGAACACGCCTTCCGTAGTTTTCAATGGCCTGATCGCGCCATTGGCTCCGTTTGCAATCAAGGGAACCATCTGGTATCAGGGAGAGAGCAACACCGATGAATACGCCGCCCGTTACAGAAAATCCTTGCATGCTATGATCGACTGCTGGCGCGCACAGTGGGGCCAGGGCAACTTTCCGTTTTACATCGTGCAACTGCCTTTCTATGGCCAGGCTCAGACCGACCCAGGCGAAAGGGATCTCTGGAGAAATTGGTCCGCCGAAATACGCGAAAGTCAGGCATGGGCCGCGGCGAACACGCCAAACAGCGGGTTGGCGGTTACCTTGGAACTGGGCGACGCCAAGGACGTTCACACCACCCACAAACAGGAAGTGGGGCGGCGATTGGCTCTGCTCGCCCTGGCAAAAACCTATGGCCAAAAACTGGTGTGCTCGGGGCCTGTCTTCCGTTCGATGAAGGTTGACGGGAGTGCAATCCGGCTTCAGTTCGACTTGTGTGGCAGTCCGCTCTCCGCCAGAGACAATGCCCCGCTGGCGGGATTCGCTATTGCCGGCGAGGATCGAAACTGGGTTTGGGGCGTGGCATCGATCGCAGGCGATTCGGTTATTGTTTCCAGTCCGAAGGTTTCCAGTCCCGTGGCAGTTCGCTATGCCTGGTCCGCCAACCCGATCGGCAATCTCATCAACCATGCCGGGCTGCCGGCTTCACCCTTTCGCACCGACGCCTGGCCGCTGGTGTCCAAAGACCACTAGCCATGAAGCTATTTTGCCATTTCACTGTTGTCGCACTTGCCGAATGCTTGCTTGTACTGCTCTCGATCCCGGCTTCCGCGGCGGTCGTTCCGCTCAATTCATTCGAGAATCCCGTCTCCATCAAGCAGATCCAGGGAAGCGCCACCCGATCCCAGTCCGCCGAGCATGTGACTGACGGCGCCAGCAGTCTCCGGGTTGACTTTCCCAACACGGATTATCCAAATATCGTTTTCCCGGCGGCACAGGTATTTGCAGCGGCGGACTGGAGCAACACGGGCGCCCTGCTGTTCGACGCCTTTAACGCCGATAGCATGCCGATGGCGATCATCATGCGGTTCCGGGATGCCACCGGCAAGAGCAGCGACACCTCTGTGACCTTGCCTGCCGGCCGCAAACAACGAGTGGCCGTAGTGCTGCATTTGCCAAACGGGGTTCACATGAAGGGATATCCCCTCAAACAGATATGCGACGCGGATCAGTGCGCCTTGTGCGAGCTTGACGCGACTGCGAAGTCAATTGCGTCCATTGAATTTTTTCTTTCGTTGCCAGGGCGGGCGCAAACCGCTTATTTCGATTGCTTCCGCTTGGCCGACCTCAGGCCAATTACAAAAATCGTCGATAAGTATGGCCAATCGACTCTCTCCGAGTGGCCCGGCAAAATTCATGGAGACCAGGATTTGACCGCTGCGCATGACGCGGAAGCTGCCGACTTGAAAGCGGAAATCGCCGCGTTGAAGACGTCCACCGATCGCGATGCCTACGGGGGGTGGGCGAATGGGCCACAACTAAAAGCCACCGGTTGGTTTCGAACTCAAAAGCTGAACGGTAAGTGGTGGCTGGTCACGCCCTTAGGGCACTTGTTCTGGTCCGTTGGCATCGATTGCGTTCGCGCCAGTTGCCCTAATACACCGGGCGGTGACGGCAACCTGAATCTTTTCTCCTGGTTGCCCGCCGCCAATTCCCCCCTTGGCGCTTACTCGTGGTGGTGGGGCGCCGATTTCTACCAGATGAACCTCTACCGGACATACGGAAAAGACTGGGAGACATTCTGGCGGTCGTTGACGGGCAACCGGCTCACTGCGTGGGGCTTCAACACGTTCGGTGCTTGGTCTGGAGATAAGGTCTGCGCAGAACTGGGAAAGCCGTTCACGGTAGATCTTGGCGATGGAAATGCAGACAAGATTAGCGGCGGGCTCTCCGATTTCTTCAGCAGTGTCTGGTCTGCCGCCGCCGAGGCGAATATTCGGAAGGGAACCCAGGCATGGAGCAAAAATCCACTCTGCCTGGGGTACTTTGTCGGCAACGAAATGGAATGGACCGGACCGACCCGCTTGCCGGTGGAGGCCCTGCTCCTGCCGGGGACTCGTCCGATTAAGGCAGCCTTTACGACTATCCTGAAGTCCAAGTACGGCACCGTCGAAAAGTTAAATGCGTCGTGGGGAGTCGTTACGCCTGCTTGGACTGGATGGAGTGACTTCCAGGCTAAACCGGTGGTGCTGCCGGCCAAGCATAATGTGGCATTGGAAAGAGATTTGAGCTTGCTCCTCTCAGCGTATGCCAACCAGTATTATTTCACCGTGAACACTTTGTTGAAGAAATACGCTCCCAATCAACTCTACCTCGGCTCGCGGTTTTCGGCCGTGCCTCCGGATGAGGTCGCCATCGCAGCGGGGAACCATTGTGATGTGGTAACCTATAACATTTATGGAAAGAGTGAGGTTCTCCTATCCCGCGGTAAGCAGATCGTCCAATTTGACAAACCGGCGATGGTTGGCGAATTTCACTTTGGTGCGCTGGACCGGGGAATGTTCGGCGGCGGAATGGTGACCGTGGAGAGCCAGCACGAACGAGGGCTTCAATATGCAAAATATGTAAATACGGCGCTGGCCCAGCCCTGGTGTGTAGGCGTTCACTGGTTCCAATATATCGATCAACCGATCCTCGGACGCGGCGACGGCGAAAACTTCAATATCGGGTTTGTCAGCGTCGGCGATGCGCCGTATCAGGAACTGGTGAACCAGGCAAGATCTGTCCACGCCAACGTTTACCAAATAAGAAGGAGAAACTAATGAGTAAGTATGACAAGCGTTTACTCCCTGTTGAGGTGGCGGTGACTCTGCTTTCGATAGTCGGATTGACCGGGCAACCGGCGGTTGCGCAGTCTAAGGCGAACGACGTATCAAAGGTCGTTGGGGAAATTGGCAGAGTGAATCAAGATCCTGCTCGGGATTGGCCGTTGACCCGGGAAATGGAATGGAAAGGCGTCGCAGTCGGCGAACCCGGATACTGGTGCTGGAGCGCGTGGCCGGTTCGGGCCGATGACGGCAAGTATCACCTGTTTGGCGAACGTTGGCCCAAGGGCCCGATGGAGCAGCTTGACCAATCCGAACTGCGGCATTACGTGGCCGACAAGCCCGAAGGTCCTTACACCTTCGTGGACGTGCCGGTGCACAGGGGAAAGAAGGGCGAATTCGATCATTCGCAGATCTATCCCTGCGTGCAGCGCAACGGCAAGGGATGGGTGATGATCTATACGGGGTTGAACTCCACGGATCCATCCGATTTGGCCACCGGCTGGTCGGCCAAGGGTTTCGACACCATGCGCCCTGGCGTCGCCCTGGCGGACTCTCTCGATGGGCCGTGGCGCAAAATAGGAATGGCATTCGATTTACCGAAGGATCCCAAACACTGGGCCCATCCGGGCGCACCTGATATCGGCATCCACGTGGCCACCTTTGTGCAATTCCATGGGAAATGGTTTTCCTACTTTAAAGCGGGCAAACGCATGGAACACGACTTCATGGGCGTGGCCGTGTCGGACCGTCCCGAGGGGCCTTACCAGATCCAGGACAAACCGTGCATCCTCAAGAATGGGAAACGTCCGCCGGGCTACATCGAGGACATGTTTCCCTTTGTCATGAACGACAAAGTCTATCTGATGGTCTGCGACAATTACGGCGGGGTTGGAGGACTGATGGGCGGAATCGTGATGTTCGAATCCAACGATGGCCTCACGTTCGACTACAACAAGGCGACGCTGGCGGTCAAACTGATCCCCGACTATTACAAGGAATTCGATCCCAAGAAGGACAAACACTTTTATGGCCCGGACGAACCCAAGTTCGAGGCCCCGCGTTTTCTGATGATCGACGGAAAGCCGGCCTATTTCTTCGGAACCTCCGGACATAACGTCATGGGCGGCGGAACCTATCCTTTGGACTACGTGCTGAAGATCAAGCAATAAGCTTTCAATCGCGAAATAATATTAACTATGAGCCTAACGAACCAGCATCAACGAGTCGCTTTGGTTGGAATCTACCTGGCATTCTCCGTTACGGGGATATGCAGCACCGAATCGGTCGCACCGGGTGCGGCAGGCGGACTGGTCTGGCAGGAGAGTTACAACGTCGTATGGAATTCGCCGAGTAAGAACGCAGGCGAGTCGATGCCGTGTGGCGGCGGCGACATCGGGTTGAATGTCTGGGTCGAAAACGGCGATCTTCTCATCTACCTTTCCCGCAGCGGCGCATTTGATGAGAACAACATTTTTCCGAAACTCGGACGACTCCGCGTGACGCTCTCACCCAATCCCATCGCCGAGGGCGGAAGCTTCCGCCAGGAATTGAAGCTGCACCAGGGGTATGTGAAAATCACGGGTGAGAAGGACGGTGTCAAAGCGAAGATCGCTGTCTGGGTGGATGTGTTCCGTCCGGTGGCGCATCTGAACGTCGAAACCAGCGAACCGACTAGCGTTACCGCGGCCTATGAAAACTGGCGGCTCGCGGAACGGGACTTGAGCAAAGTGGAATGCGACGCCTGCCGCTCGCGGATCGATGCGCCCGAAAAGGGCGTGGTGTATCCGGATCAGATCGGGTTTCAAGGCGACCGCGTCCGCTTCGTTCACCGGAACCGGGACGTCACCGTATTCGATCTGCTCGTGAAAGCGCAGGGCCTCGAAGCGGTGAAGGCGAAGCTGTGGAATCCGCTGGCCGGCCTCACTTACGGAGGCGCCTTCTCTGGTTCGAACATGATCCCCGCTGGCACGCGCGAAGGCCGCTATGCCAGCACCGATTTCAAGGCGTGGCTGTTAAAGAGCAAGACCTCCGCACGCACCCATGCGATGGACGTGGTGTTGCATGTTGAAAACACCAAGAGCATTGCGGAGTGGGATTCGGGTTTGGGCAAAATCCAGCAAGATGCCACCGCTGCCGCGACTACGGCCCGCGCCAATACGGAGCGGTGGTGGAACGAATTCTGGGAGCTCAGCCATGTCTGCATTAATCCCGACAAAGCCGATTCCAGTTCGGTTCCCTGGCAGGTTGGACGCAATTACCAGGTGTTCCGCTATCAACTCGGCTGCAATGCCTACGGAAAATATCCCACTAAGTTCAACGGCGGCCTGTTTGCCTACGACCCGCAATATATCGACCCAGCCAAGCAACTTTCGCCCGATTACCGCATGTGGGGCGGCGGATCGTTCACCGCACAGAATCAGCGTCTGCTTTATTGGCCGATGCTCAAGAGCGGCGACTTCGACCTGATGAAGCCGCAGTTTGATTTTTACCTGCGGCTACTGGGCAACGCGCGGCTGCGCTCGCAGGAGTATTGGGGCATCAAAGAGGCGAGCTTCACCGAGCAGTTGGAAAATTTCGGCCTGCCGACGGGGCCTGAATACGGATGGCCTCCCAATCCGTGCGGCGGATGGATCCGAAGTCCATCCTTCGAAAAGGGGGTGGAAGACAACGCCTGGCTCGCCTACGTATGGGATACCTCGCTCGAATTCTGTCAAATGATTCTCGACCAAAGAAAATACACCGGGCAGGACGTGAAAAGGTATCTCCCGCTGATCGAGAGTTGCGTCGCCTTTTTCGACGAATACTACCAGCAAAGGGCGACCAAGGACACGGGCAAGCCGTTTGACGCCGATGGCAAGCTCATTCTGTATCCCGGCTCCGGCTGCGAGACTTACAAGATCGCCCGCAACGCAAGTTCCACCATCGCCGCTTTGAGATCGGTGCTCGGCGGTCTCATCGCCCTGCCCGGTAACCATCTATCCGAAAGCCAAAGGCAACGTTGGAAAACCATGCTCAGCCGCATCCCGGAGATCGGATTCCGCGACATGCAGGGATTCAAGACCATATCCCCGGCCTGGAAATGGGAGCGCGTTCAAAATCAGGAACTGCCGCAGCTTTATCCGGTTTTCCCGTGGCGGCTCTATGGCGTAGGCAGACCCGGTCTCGATATTGCGATCAACACCTGGAAATACGGAGCCGACAAGGCAAACCAAAAGGGCATCGTCAGTTGGCATCAGGACGCCATCTTCTGCGCGCGATTGGGTCTGACCGAGGATGCTGAGAATTTGACTTTACAAAAAATGGGCGACTCCGGCAGGCGGTTCCCGACCTTCTGGGGACCCGGTCACGACTGGGTGCCCGACCATAACTGGGGCGGCAGTGGCATGATCGGCGTTCAGGAAATGCTGATGCAGACCGTGGACGACAAAATCTATCTGCTGCCTGCCTGGCCAAAGGCGTGGGATGTCGACTTCAAACTCCACGCGCCGGGAAACACCGTGGTCGAATGCACTTACCGCAACGGCAAGTTGGAAAAGCTGACGGTTACTCCCGCAAGTCGGATCAAAGACATCCTTCAACCCACGCTGAACTCACAGTCGGAAATCAAAACGCCCGCTTCAAAGTAACGACCGGAAAATCGGAGAATCGAGTGATCCCCCTCATAAAAACTAGATTAGCGTTAATTGCGGCCAGTCTGATTGCGGCCTTTGGAATGATCCCTGCCATGGCCTACTCCATGGCTAGCCAGAATTGGAGCGCCGGGGTCAATTACAACTGGGACACCACTACCGCCAACTGGTCTGGTGCCTCGTGGACCAACGGCAACGACGCGATCTTCGGAGCCACCGGCATCGGCACGGTAAATCTCGGCGCTGGCATCACCGCCAACAGCGTTACTTTTAGCAACACAGGCTACACGATCTCCGGCGGAGCCCTGACGCTGACCGGCGCGGCGGCCGTCACGACAAACGACGGCTGGGCTTGGATTGCCTCTGCGATCTCCGGGAGTAACGGCCTGGTCGTCTCCGGAACTGGAACATTGTATCTCACGGCGGCGAACACGTACACGGGCGCGACTGCCATCGACGCCGGCACGCTATACCTGAACGGCTCCACCGCAACTCTGGGTTCGGGCAGTTCCGCGGTGACGCTGGCTAACGTGGCGGGCGCGCAGTTGGAAACCTTCTGGTGGAACGGCACAGCGAACGTGGGCACCAGTTTCAGCATCGGCTCCCTCTCCGGCGGCGGCGCGAACGGCGGCAACGTGCTCCTGGGTGCGCAAGCCACGCTGACAGTGGGTGAGGACAATACCTCGACCGCCTACGCAGGATGCATCTCAGGCGTTCCGGGATGGGGTTCAGGGGGGATCGCCAAAACCGGCACGGGAACGTTGACCTTGATCGGCGCGTGTATCTACACCGGGACCACGACGATCGCCGGCGGCACCTTGCAGATCGGCGACGGGACGGCGGGCCACGACGGCTCTCTGGCGAGCCCGAGCATCGTGAACAATTCCAACCTGGTTTTCAACCTCTCGGGCACGTCGGCCTACCAAGGCGCGATCGCCGGTTCCGGGACGACGACGCTCAAAGCGGGCACCCTGGCCGTGACCGGGACAATTGGAATCGCGGGAACGTTTGCGCCCCAGGCGGGCAGCACGTTGAACTTTTGCCTCGGCGGGGTTGGGGCATCGGGCATTATCCAGTTGACCGGCTCTTATGTAGCGCCCATTAGCCCGGTTGGGATTACGATCAGCGATATAAACTATACACTGGGCAGCGGAACCTATAACCTGATTACCGGAGTGACGGGAATCAGCACCGGCGATTTCGTGCTCAACTCCGTCCCGCCGGGCTACGCCTGCGCCCTTTCCGCCAGCAACGGGACGCTCGCCCTGGCGGTGGTGGCGTCCGCGTCGAGTCCCACGATGGCGCTGGGTGCGGCGGGAACCAGCGGGAGCGCGTTCAGCTACCAGATTGCGCTCGTGAACGATCCGACCGGCTATGGAGCTACGGGGCTGCCGCCGGGGTTGAGCCTCAACACCAGCACCGGGGTAATCAGCGGCACGCCCTCCGCTCCCGGCACGTATTTCTCGAACATCAGTTCGACTTGTCCTGCCGGCGCCGCCAGTTCGCAGTTGATTATCGTGGCGCCACCGCCACCGGGCACGCCCTTGCTCACGGGCAGCAATTCCCCGCAGGTCCTATCCGATTCGGGCACGGCCCTCACTGTCCAGCCCTTGCTGGACAACACCCTGCTGATCAACCCGGGCAAAGGCTATGTAGACTACGATCCGGCTCCCGCGGCTTCGTCTGGGTCCTTTGTTGACCAATATGCCGGTGTCGGTTTCACTCGGGTTAACTGGAGCGACATGGAGCCCACTGAAGGCAATATTCAGTGGTCGGTCTTTGACAGCCTTATCGCTGCCTACGCCCAGCACGGATTGAAAGTAAGCTTTGGGGTTATCAACACCAATACCGGCGTTCCGTATGCTACGCCGCAGTGGGTCTTCCAATCGGGCAGCAACGTCCAAACCGGCTCGAATTATCCAGCTGGCGCCGTTCCAATGGCGGTTGCCGACTTCGAGAATCCCACAGGCCCTCAGCTCATCGTTCCGGCGAGTTGGGACGACCCGGTTTATCTCGCGCGTATGCAGGAATTCATCGCGGCTCTTGGGGCGCATTACAACGCAAACCCGAATATCGCCGACGTCCAAATGCTTAACTACGGCGTTTGGGGTGAAAGGAACGGCGCGTTTGCCGCGGGAATGACAGCCGCCACGGCGGCCGATGAAGCGAACAATTACTGGGAGCCTTATTTCCAGGCATTTCCGAACACACAGGTCAACGTCAGCGGCAACGACGCCTTCGCGCTGTCCAAGGGAGCCGGCACCTTCATCTGTTACATCATGTCCGGAACCTTTTCCGGAGTTTCGAACGCATCCAGTTCTCTGCTTTTCTACCCCAATCACCCGATCCGAATGGAATACTACGGCAACTGCCAGCAGTATTACCGGGGCGGCGCGCTGAACGAATTAATGATCTGGATCACGTCAGGACGGCCCACCTACATCCCGATGGATGGGGATATTTACGCTGCCAATCCGAATGCCACCGCAATGATCGGCAACCTGATCGGCTATCACTTCGTCCTCCAGCAGGCAATCATTCCGAAAACGATTCAGGCGAACGTTGCCTTCCCTCTGAGTTTCACATGGTATAATGACGGGGTGGCCCCGATCACCCTGTCAGGCACCGCGCCGTGCAACGTGGCGGTAGCGCTTCTGGACGCAAACAACAACCCGGTCCAGAAGCAGTGGCTGACCACGAGCAACCCCAAGGGCTGGATGCCAGGGATTTCCACGACGGAGAATTTCAGCGTCAGCTTCTCTTCGGTTCCGACCGACTATAAGCTGACGGTGGGCTTGTTCTTAAACCAAAGCGACGCCAATCCTGCGTTCAAGCTGGGCATTCAGGGACGCACCAGCAACGGTTGGTATCTCCTTTCCGGAACCGTGAGCCAGGGCGCAGCCACCTGGACCAATGCCTCGGGCGGCAGTTGGCAGACAAGCGGCAACTGGACCGGCGGCAACTACACGAATGGCATCGACGCTTGCGCCAATTTCAGCACGCTCGATTTAACCGGGGACGCCACGGTGACCCTCGATGGGAACGTGACAGTCGGCTCCCTGGTATTCGGAGACACTACACCGAGCAACAACTGGCTGCTGAGCGGCGGCACACTCACGCTGAGAACGAGTTCCGGCGCGCCCAATATCACGGTCAACAACCAAACGACCACCATTGGTGTGGTCGTTGCCAACAACAATGGATTTACAAAGAGCGGTTCAGGAACGCTGGTTTTATCCAACACGAACGACGCGATTTATGGGAACATCACCCTCAACAACGGCGTGTTGGACATTACCGCCGGCCAGCTTTATAACGGCTGCGGAGGCGATGGCTACGGGAATAATGCGGTGCTCACCGTCAATTCGGGAGCCACGCTCCGGCTCGCCAACTGGGGCCAATGGTGGGCCGGCGAGAATCTTGGAATGCTCGATCCTGGCGCTTCCAGCCTGGTGGTCAACGGCGGCACGATCGATCTGGGTGTGGCTAGTGCCGATTATGATTCCCGCAACTTCACGATTGGCGCTCTCGGCGCAACCCTCTCCGTTTCGCAAGTGGGTGGCTTCTGGGATCTAGTGGCGGGTTTCGGGGCGCTCGCGAATCCTTCGAGCTTGACCCTGACCGGTTCAGGCGGGGGCGAGATTGATATGGCGATCACCGGCGCCGGTTCGCTGATGAAGAACGGGAGCGGAATCTGGTATCTCACAGGATTAAACACCTACTCGGGAACGACTGTCATCAATGGTGGGATGCTTAATCTCATAGGCTCCGCCGCAACCCTGGGATCGGGCAGTTCCGCGGTGATTCTTGCCAATGTCGCTGGTGCGACGCTGGAGACCTTTTGGTGGAACGGCACGACAAATATCGGAACGAGTTTCAGCATTGGATCGCTCGCGGGCGGCGGCGCGATCGGCGGAAATATTGTCTTGGGCCAGACAGCCACCATGACGGTGGGCACGGATAACACCTCAACTGCCTACGGAGGCGTCATCTCGAATCTCTGGGGACCCGCCAACGTCACCAAAGCAGGCGCCGGAACCTTGACGGTTACCGGAACCAGCACTTACAGCGGAGTGACAACGGTGAATGCGGGAACCTTGTGTGTTAACGGCCAGCTCGGCAACTCGGCGATGACGGTTTCTTCGGGCGCCACGGTCTCCGGAACTGGGACAATTCCCGGCACGGTGACCGTCAACAACGGCGGCAACGTGGCGCCTGGCGATGGAAGCGGCACGGGAGGAAAATTGACTTTCTCGGGAGCGCTCACCTTGCTCGCAGGCAGCAACCTAAATTTCGATCTGGGCAGCGCCGGCGTATCGGACAGCATCCGGCTAACCGGTCTATATACGGCCCCGACCGGCACGGTGGCAATCAACGTTGCCAGCAGGGCGGGGTTCGGCTTCGGCACCTACAGTTTGATTACCGGCGCCACGGGAATCAGCGCCGCAAGCTTTGTCCTCAACTCGGTGCCGGTGGGCTACAACTGCACGCTCTCCGCCAGCAACGGCACACTATTATTTACAGTGGCCCCATCTCCGGCAATTACTAGCGGCTCAAGTGCCACGGCCATCGTCGGAAATGCGTTCGTCTATCAGATTACTGCGAGCAATACCCCAACTGGCTTTGGCGCCGTCAATCTGCCGCCGGGCCTGGGCGTTAATCCCGGCACCGGCCTGATCAGCGGCACACCGACAGCAACCGGAATCTATAGTTCAACAATCAGCGCGACCAATGCCGCAGGCACAGGAAGCGCCTCCCTGACCATTGCCGTGTTATTAAGTGTGCCCCAAACGCCATCGATCACGAGCGCATTGAGCGCCACGGGCACCAACGGCAGCGCCTTCAACTATCAGATTACGGCAAGTAATAGCCCGACCGGTTTTGGAGCGGCAAACCTGCCGGCGGGGCTCGCCCTCAATGCAGGCACCGGCCTGATCAACGGCACGCCAACGGTAACCGGCACCTTCAGTTCAACCCTTAGTGCGATCAATCTGGGAGGCACGGGAAGTGCCACCCTTGCGATTGTTGTTCTGCCGCCGCCACCGACAATCAACAGCGCTTTGAATGCCACGGGCACCAACGGCAGCGCCTTCAATTATCAGATCACGGCAAGCAACAGCCCAACCGGTTTTGGCGCAGCCAATCTGGCGGCGGGGCTCGCCTGCAACGCCGGCACCGGCCTGATTAGCGGCACACCAACGACGACTGGCACCTATACTTCAACCCTCAGCGCCACGAATGCGGGAGGAACGGGAAGGTCCGCCCTGGCAATCGTCGTTCTGCCGTCGCCGCCGGCAGCTCCCACCGGTCTCACCGCAACCGGCACCAGTGCGGCAGTGTCCCTCGGCTGGGCGGCTTCAAGCGGAGCCTCAAGCTACGTTGTGAAGCGTTCGATTACCAGCGGCAGCGGCTACACCGCGATCGCCGCCGGAGTCACGGTAACGGCCTACGTCGATAATTCGGTGTCCAACGGCACGACCTATTACTACGTCATTTCGGCAGTCAACGCCGGCGGCGGGAGCCCAAATTCATCGCAGGCAAGCGCCATGCCGGCAACCCCGAGTTCGCTTCCTTATCCCTGGGCAAAGGCCGATGTCGGCACCGTGGGAACAACCGGCACGTCTATCTACGAGGGAGGAAGCACGTTTATAGTGAAGGGATCCGGTGGCGCCATCGGCGGCACGGCGGATTCGTTCCAGTTTGCATATGTCACCACGACGTCCACCAGTTTCAGTGTGATCGCCCGCGTCACAACGCCGCTCTCCCCCAGCACAACAAAATTGGGTGTCATTGTTCGCGCCGACGCTTCAAACGCAGGGGCAAAGATGGCCGGGGTCTTGCTTCAGATGAACGGATCGAGTTACCAGGCGCTCTTTGCATCCCGGACCTCGACTGGTGGCAACATGAAATCCTCTTCCGCGCTTACTGGTCTTTCGCTTCCTCAATGGGTGAAGGTCACGCGGGCCGGGAGCACTTATACCGGCTATGTCTCCAATGATGGGGCGACTTGGATCACGGTGTCATCAACCAGCGCGACCATCATCGGCAACGGAAACACGGCCTGCTGTGGGTTGGCCGTCTGCTCCGGCAACACCGGCAGCCTGGCGACCGAGACCTTTGATAACGTGAGCGCGCCGGGATGGACGGCGCCACCGGGAACGCCGTCGGGACTGACCGCGGCGGCGGTGTCGCAGACGCAAATGAGCCTGAGTTGGAATGCCGTAAGCGGCGCGACCGCCTACCAAGTCCTGCGCAGCGCCTCATGGAGCGGAACCTACACGCAGAGCGGCACAACGGCGGCCACGACTTTTTCAGACACCGGGTTATCGGCGGGGACCGCCTATTACTACATGGTGCGCGCCACCAGCAGCAGCGGCACTTCTGGAAGCTCCCTGGTTGCTGCGGGAGTCACCCTGCCCGCTGCCCCAACGAGCTTAATCGCGACAGGAAGCAACGCGGTGGTGGCGCTAACCTGGGTCGCAGCCAACGGCGCGACCAGCTATAATGTGAAACGCACTCAGACTAGCGGAACAGGTTACTCGCCCGTGACGAGCGGAATCACTGGCACAACCTGCCTCGATACCGCTGCAATCAATGGAACAACCTATTACTATGTTGTTTCCGCAGTCAACGCGGGCGGCGAAGGCGTTAATTCCACCGAAGCCTCCGGAACTCCGGTTGCGCCGCCTGTAATAACGAGCGCAACCAGCGCGACTGGGACAAACGGGAGCGCGTTTACCTTCCAGATCGCAGCAAGCAACAATCCCGCAAGCTACGGTGCAACCGGCCTGCCTGCTGGCTTGACCGTGAACGGAGGTACCGGCTTCATTAGCGGAACACCGACGGTTGACGGCACCTGTTCCGCAACGATCACGGCGAACAATGCGGGCGGCCCCGGTGGAGCGACATTGATAATCACGATTTTGGCGACGCCCTGGGGACAATGGCAGGCGCTTCATTTCTCGACAGCGCAACTGGGCGATCCGACAATTTCCGGCGACAGCGCTGCACCGGTCGGCGACGATATTTCCAACTTAATCAAATATGCTCTCGGCCTCGACCCATGGACTTCCACCGTCCTGCCCATCGTTACGGAAATCGAAACTCTGAATGGAAACCGCTATTTGCGGCTGACCGTTACCCGAAAGGCGAAGCCCGCCGATGTAACCGCGGAAGCCGAGGTTACCGGCGACCTGAGCGCGGGAAATTGGAGCGCCGCCGACACCGTAATCGAAACCGACACCCCGACGACGCTTGTCGTGCGAGACGGAATCCCGGCAAATTCCGTAACCAAGCGCTTTATTCGTTTGAAGGTTGCGCGACCATAAAAGGCACCATGTGAACGTTAACCGTAACGGCCCCGCGCCAGAAGCCATGTGAACATGCCCACGTATTGAAAATCAGCAGAATATCGCCAATTAGATAGAACCCAATGAATCGCTGTCATCCACTCACCCGCCCGTTCCTGGTGCTCGCATTCATTGCGGCTGGCATTGTCCTACCTTGTAAAGTCGCCGCGGAGTTGCCATTTCGCAACGACCGGGCGGGCGCACCGCTGCCTTACCCCACGGAAGAACTCCTAAACCGCAAAGGCCGTTATGTTTATACGGGCGAATATCTGAACCAGATCAATTTCCCTCTCGGCGGAATCGGTTCCGGATGCATCGCTCTTAACGGTCGAGGCGCTCTGGTGGACTGGTCGATTTTTGGCAAACCCAATCTTGGCTGGCGTCCCGAGTTATCCTTTTTTGGGATCTGGGCGAAAGCCGGAGACGACGCGCCTGTTTTTCGGGTGTTGGAAGGCGAACAGGCGCCGCCTTACGGTTGGGGAGGCGAAGCCCAGGGCAGCGGTCCGCTTGCCATGGTGGGCCTGCCTCATATGCGCACCGCAGTATTCGAGGGGCGATTTCCTTTTGCCACAGTCACCTTGAGTGACCCGGGGATGCCGCTTGAAGCCACCATCGAAGGGTGGAGTCCGTTTATCCCCGGCAACGAACGCGAGTCGTCCCTTCCGGTGGCATGTCTCAACATCACGTTAAGAAATGTTTCCGGCAAAGCGGTCAAAGGAACGCTGGGGTATAACCTCAAGAACCTCGCAGCGGAAGGCAAAGACGAGGGAACAATTACGGAATTATTGCGCCGAGAAAATTACGACCTGCTGTCGATGCGCCGTGAAGATGGCGCCGGGGAAGGCAGCCTCGCGGTTGCCATCCCACGCCGGATTACCACCTGGCAGAAGCGGTGGCCCCCGTCGGGGATGATGCCGAGCGGCGGGATCCAAACCTTCGCCGAGACCTTCTGCATCAACGGTCGTTATGAGAAGGGCAAGACCGTCGCGGAGATTGAGCAAACCAAGGCCGCTACCGCCAGTCCCGACGTGGTCATCGATGATTTTGAAGATGGAACCTTCGAGCGGTGGACCGTCGAAGGCGACGCCTTCGGCACCGCGCCGATTGCCATCGAAGATCATCAGCATCCAGCGCAGGTTACCGGCCACCATGGTAAGCGACTGGCGGATTCGTGGGGCAGTCGAAAAACGGATTTCGCGGTCGGAAAACTGGTTTCGAAGCCTTTCAAGATTGTTCGATCCAACCTCTCCTTTCTCATCGGTGGCGGCAATCACCCTGGAGAGACTTGCATTAACCTGCTGCTAGATAACCAAGTGGTTCGCACGGCCACGGGAAACGACCTCGAAGCGCTGATGCCTGCGTCGTGGAACGTCGCCGAGTTTATCGGCAAGACGGCTCAATTGGAGATTGTCGACCATAACACCGGCGGTTGGGGGCACATCTTGGTGGACAACATCGTTTTGAGCGACCGGAGCGTGGATGAGACGTGGCCCGGCGGCATGGGGTCGATCGGCGTGGAAGTCGATCTGCAACCCGGCGCCAGTGTTCGGATTCCGCTCGTTCTCTCCTGGCATTTTCCAGAGCGCAAGGATGTGCCGGGCGTGCGGAATTACTACTCCACCCAATGGCCGAACGCCGCCGCGGTGGCGGATTATTTGATGGCCAATCGCCAACGACTGGAAACAGAGACGCGGGAGTTTCAGGAAACCTTCCTCGCATCAACGTTGCCCGGGGTTATTCTGGAATCAGTGTCGAGCCAACTGGCAATCCTGCGCTCGCCAACAGTGTTTCGCGAAGCCAACGGAACGCTGCATGGCTGGGAAGGTTCCTGGCCCAGTGGCGGATCTTGCGATGGAACGGTGACCCACGTTTACCATTACGCGCAGTCGATCGCCTATCTCTTTCCAGGGCTGGAACGCGCCATGCGCGAATTCGATTTCAGCAAACGAATAGATCCCGAAACCGGCGGCTTGCGCAATCGCGTCTGGCCAACGCGGATCGTGGAAGCCGCCGTGTCCGCCGATGGCCATTTCGGCACACTCCTGCGCCTGTGCCGCGAATGGCAGGGAAACGGCGACACAGAATGGCTGCGCAAGTTGTGGCCCAATGTGAAAAAGGCCGTCGCATACCCATGGACAAGTTGGGATAAGAATCGCGACGGACGACTCGATTCCAACATGGGCTGGGGATCGACGCTCGATCAGGCGTTGTACGGGGACGAGACTTACGGAAACAGCATGTACATGGCGGCAATGCTTGCGGGAGAGAAAATGGCGACGGCCGTTGGCGATACTGAATTGGCTGACAGTTGTCGCCGTGTTTTCGAAACTGGCAGCAAGAAGACCGATGAACTCTGCTGGAACGGCGAGTATTACCGCCAAGTCTTTGAAGGAAAGGACACCCGCAACACCTGGCTGAACGGTGTCGTTAGCGAACAACTCATCGGCCAATGGTGGTCGGACATGTTGGGGCTGGGCGATATCTATCCGCGCGAACGGATGCGCTCCGCCATCGGCGCGGTTTTCAAATACAATTTTGTCCCGGACTGCCGCAAACTGCTCAACACCGGATACACCCTCGCCGTAAACGATGACGCCGGGTTGGTGATCTGTTCATGGCCCAAGGGCGGACGTCCGGCCCAGGGGTTGTCGTATGCCGACACCATCGAGGTGGGCTATGAAGATCAGGTGGCCGCGAACCTCGTCTATCACGGTTATGTGCTCGAAGGGATCGCGGCGATGAGAGCCATCCGGGACCGATACGACGGACGCAAGCGCGACCCGTATTGCCAGCTCGAATGTGGCGGTTATTATGCCAGGTCCTTGGCCAATTACTCCCTAATCCTGGCCTTGGCGGGATACCGGTACTCCGCTGTCGATGGATGCTTGGGATTGGCGCCGAAGGTTTATCCCGACGACTTCCGCTGTTTCTTCGGGGCGGCCTCTGGTTGGGGCGAAGTCACACAACAACGCAAGGGCGCAACTCAGTTCAACAGCGTGACGTTGCGGCGCGGCACGCTCAAACTGCGCAGCTTTGCCTGTGAACTTTCATCAGCTGCGAAATCTTCCCGCCAAGGCTCGAATAGGCAGGCAGGAGCGAACGCAAAGGCAGTCATTACCTGCGGCGGTCACGCTGTCTCCGGGCATCTGACCGTAAAGGATGGCAAGGTGCTTGTGATGTTGGAAAAGGAGGTCGTGATCGGCGCCGGGAGCGGGTTGGAGATTAGATTTACCGGCATCGCTGGAACGGCGCAAAAGTGAGATACTGAGCAGTGCCGGGCGATGGTCAAACACCGGTTTCTCAATTGAGCGGACTCATTGGCCGAATAATAAGTGGAGTATCTGACCAACGGCACCCAGCAGCACGATTAGCCCGACCTTCGCAACTGGAGGGGGTTAAGGCTTGTAAGTGGTTGAAAATCAGTGAAGCGAAGTCAAAGGTCTCCCCTACAGGAGCGATTGGCTATGGGGTTAGTAGTTCGCCATTTTTCGTGATGCGCGGCGGGCTTTGAGGCGGCAGTTCGAGGTTGAGTTTGGCCAAGAGCAGGCGGTGGTCTTTCTCAGGTTGGGTGTAGCGCGAGAAAATAAGCCAGCGTTCATCAGTGGTTGGAAATTAAGCGTCGAGCATCTGGATCGTCGCCAGTTTTTCGAGCACCGCGCGCGGGGTAAGCCCGGGGGCGTGCAGACGCAGGCGGTGGCGCAGGGTCGCCTGTACACAATAGGCCAGGAAGGCGATGAATATATGCGCTTCGATGCGCTTTTCGAGTTGATGGTAGACAGGACGCACGGCCAGATCGCCCTTGAGGTTCTTGAATGCTTCCTCCACTTGCGAGAGTTGCATGTAGAGTTCCCAGAGTCTTGCCGGGTTACCGCATCCATTTCCGAAAGCCGACACAGCAAGCGGATGAGTGGGCGATCGATCTCAGGACGGTTTACCACTCCGCCCGAGTCACGCTGAACGGGCAGAAGCTGGGAGATCGCTTCTCGCGCCCCATGCGGGTTCTGGCGGGGACAGCTTGAAAGAGGGCGACAACGTGTTGGAAATCGAGGTTGGCAATGCACCGATCGACCGGGCCGCTGATCTCGACGTCCGCGGCGTGCCAGCGGCAGAAGACCAAGGGTGAGAATGGTCGTTTAGGCATCGGAGACTTCCTTTTTAAATGGGACAAGAAGGATGCGTCACGGATTCCTCGTCCTTCCGGCCTGATCGGCCCCGTGCGACTGGTGCCGCTGAAGCGCCGGCCGTAAGCGCATTTGCCCCATTACGGAGCCTCCCGCGGAATAGGCGGTATCACGGTCCGGCTTGCACGCGATTCAACTCCCCTCGCCTCCAGTCCCTTGATTTTGATGCCCACTTGCGGACAAACGCTGGCCGATCAATCCTTGAGGATCATGAGCGGCCACAGATCGGGACGGTTGTTGGGGCTCACGCCAGGCTCGGCGGTCAGAGACAAGCCTTTATTGGGGTAGGCGAGTCGCGCGTCGTCCTTGTCGTGCAGGTAGAGACCGAATCCGGCCCGAAACCCTTTCTCAAGGCGCATCGGCTCGATATAGCGCTGGGGGAAGACGATGACGTAGGCATAGCCGTCGACCGTCCGCTGAAACTGGCATTTCACTCCCTTGGCGGCTTGGTCCTTGGTCGGCATGTCGATGCCGCCCGCTAATTGATGGAAGGCTTCCGCGAAACGGAAGACTTTCCCGGGGCCGGTCGTCCCTTCGGGGTTGCCCATAGAGAAGTCGTAGCGATAGTCGTCGAGGTCGTAGCCCTTGACCGTGTTGCTGCGCCCGTTGGCTCCCGTGTCGAAATAAACCTCCGCGCAGCCGTCGTGCATATAAAGAATGCGGTCCCTCCATTTGGACGCTTCGGTGAGGACGAAGTGGTCATCCGTGGCGCTGATGCGCAGGTAGAGGTTGTCCTTGTCCCAAGCGAGTTGGAATTTTGCGTCCAAATCGCCAGGGTAGCCCGCTTTCACGGGCGGCTGACCCGCCGGGGGTTCGCTGACGCATCGATTGGTCAGCGAAATGGAAGCGATCGCCTCCCATTGCGGCGCTGCGGGATCGAGCGGCAGCGCGGCGGCGGTGTGTGGCACATAGAAGTAGGTCATGTCCCAGGCCACCTTATCGGTGCGTCCGCCGACGAATTGGAAATCGACGGATTGTTTCCAGGTATAGAGTTTGCCGGGCTCGGCGCCCTGGCTCTCCTGGAGCGGATAGACTGCGCTGCCCTGGGGGGCCGTCTCGAAAGGGGTCTGCTTTTTGCCGAGGCTCACGATGCCATGCAGGGGGCGGTTGGTCTGGTTGATGAGCGAGGCTTCGATGCCGCCGCCGAGAGTCGGCAGGATATTGACTTTGAGGGCAAGTCCGGTTCCATCGACTTCGGCCTGATTCAATGCCGCCACCAGTTGGTCGGCTCCGCCTTTTTCGGTGCGCAGGAACAAGGGCGCGGGCGTGAGCTGGATGGCCACGGCGCCGTTCCTGGACTTCACTTTGCGCGGGTTGCCCATCAGGTCGATGAATTTGGGGAGTTCGCCGGGGAACTTGACCTGGACAACCGGGCCTTGCTCCAGGCCTTCCTCGACTTTGTCGAGGGTACACCACAGGGCGGCCACGCCGCGTCCCGCCTCGTCCTCGAAGACGTAGCCGCGGACACCGGCGGCGGGCTGGATGTTGGCCTTGTATTTCGGATTGCCCAAGAGGTGACCGAGGGTATTTGGCACCTTGGCCGCGTAGATCGGCGCGAAGTAATGGTCGAGGTAGGGACGGCATACCCAGATGTTGAAGGAGCGCACCTGGGGCCAGTATTTCAGGCAGATGATGTAGGTGCGGGCGATCCAGGCAGAGTGGAGGAATTCCCGCCAACCGGTGTCGTAACTCGGACGGCCCGAGCCGTAGACGTCGTTGTTGGCGCCGTTGGCGCTCAAGCCCCATTCGGGCAGGAACAGGTCGCTGGCGTTAAAGCCTTCGGTGTAATCGAGATGGGTCTCGGCTCCGTAACCGTATTTCTTCATGAGATCGAGCATGCGTTGGGTCTCCACGTCGAGGTCGTTCGCCCCCCCGACGCCGTCAATATTGCCGTAAGGGTGGGTGGCGATGGCGTCCCATTTGACCTTGCCGGCGCTCGCCGCAAGGTAGCCTTCGGTTTCCCGGGAGCCGCGTAGCGCGCCAAAGCCGGAAGTGCCTCCGTCGGGCAGGACGATCGCATTGGGATTGGCCCGTTTCACACCGCGCTGGGTGGCGAGCTGGACCTTGGCCCATTCTGCGAAATTGCCTTTCACGGTGAGCGGGCTGCGGCCCTCGGTTTCGGTGGAAAACGCCCACGATTTCACCCAGGGATAGGCAGCCGCTATTCTGTAGGAGAGATCCTCGATCTGCTTTTCCCGCTCGGGCGTCACCTCGGTCCACTTGGTTTGCGCCTCCAGAGCCAGTGCCCGGTCCTCCGGCGTGGAGACGAGGTCGGAGATAATGGAAAGATAATTGGCGATGCGGTATTTGGCGAAGAGATCGGCATCGTCTTTGCGCATGCCGTAGGTGGTTGAGCCGAATCCCCAGCGCATGTAATTGCGGGCCAGATCGTCACCCCGCGTGCTCCGGGGGGCCATGCAGAGGTTGCCAAAGACGTCTTTGGTGGCGTGCTTGTTCTCCAGAAAGTCCATGATGGAGAAACGGTAGCAGTCGCGCAGAGCCGTGCCGCTGTCCATACGGTAGTCGGCTCTCACGACAAAGACGCCGGTGCCCAGCTTGGCGCTCTCCCAAGGCAGTTCGCTGCAGCCCACGCCGTCTTTATCCAGGGCGAACCGGACCTTGGTATCATACACTATTTCCCGATAGTAGTTGGTGAGCGTCAGTTCCACTTCGCCCTTGGCTCCCGGCTTGCCATACAGCTCGAAGGCGGGCTGGAGCGGCACTCCGGTGGCCAGCGCGTTGTCGGGATCGGACGTCGTGAGGACTCCCTCGATCTCCGGGGCGACAAACTCGGTGGGTGTGGCTCCTTCTTCGAGCTGGATGCCGTCGACCCACGCTTTGCTGGATGCGGCGATCAGTATGGCGAGGGCGTTCTGGTCGGCGATGACAGTCGCGGTTTTGCGCTCCCACTCCGTGCTCAGCTTGTGGTGGGTGGCCAGCCCTTTTTGCCAGCCCAATTGGCTGCCGCGCACGGGGCTTTCGAGGCCGACCACGATGTCGGACTTCGGTTTCTCGGCCTTGGCGAAGAAGCTCAGGGTGTAGGTCTTATCTTTGAGAACCGGGATGGAAAAGCTCTGCATCGGCTGCGCGCCCGGGGTGGGTTGGAGGAGCAGGCATTTGCGGCCAAACTTCCCGCCATCGACCACTGAGTAGACCGGGAGGTCTGAGGGAATGTATTTGCCGTTGGCCCACCAAGCCCAGTAGCGCAGCCCTTGTTCAAAGCTTGGGTTGGGCATCAGGTTGCGCGTGGTGGGAGCGGGCACGCACGTGCGGTCGCGCTCCCAAAAGTCGATCCCCGCCACAGGTGGCGGCGCGGCGGCGTCTTTCTCGGCCACTTCGCCGCAGTCGATGACCACTTTGTCGTGGCTCAGGCGCGCTTTGGAGCCCGCTCGGATAATGAACCCGGCTTGCTTTTTGCTGTGGCTGGGTGCCGCCGCGTTCAAGCCAAAACTGTGATCGTCGGGCAGCGAGAGGGTGAACCCTTGGAGCGGTTTTTCGGGCGCGTAGACGAGTTCGAGCCCGTCGCCGTGCCGGATCTCCTGTTCCTTGGGAGTGAGCTTTGAGACATCGGCCAACGGAAGCGGCTGCCTGTTGACAAGAAAAGGCTGGAAACCGTCGTTTTCGGGCGAAACCATCCAGAGTGCGACGCCGAAGTTCTTGGGCAGCGTTTGGAGTTTCTCCTGGCTGATGCCGAGATCCCAGCTTAGCTCAATCTTGCTGCCTGTAAGCGCTTTTAGGGTGTAGGTGAACGTAGCCCCCTCCCCGCCCGGCAGCACGTACGGCTTGGAATAGGTGATTGTCTTGGCGGAGGCGTCGGCTTTGAGTTCGGTCTGCGCACCCGCTCTTAGCTTGAATGGATAACCCGTCCCCGATTCGGTCTGCGCCCCCCAAAACGAGAAGCTCAGGATTTCGCGGTTGTCCACGAACAAGACCGCCGACTGGTCCCGTTTGGTTTCAAAGCCCCGATTGCTTTCCCGAACCCCGATGCGCTTGTTGCCGATCCAAAAGCTCGGCTGGATGTAGGTTTTTTCGTCGCACACGAAGGCGCCGACCTTCAAGACAGGGTCCAGCCGCGAGCCTTTGAGAACTTGGAATGGAGCTACCGGATTGGGCAGAGGCAGTTGCTGCGCGAAGAGGGACAAGGAACTGGAAGTTATTGCCAGGAAGAATGGAAGAGTTTTCATTGGAGAGAGATCAGTATTTGACGTTCACCGGTTCCAAACGATAGGCGTGGGGTTGGGGCCGGGCGGCGGCGCGGATTTTTACGGCGATATCGCCCAGCTTGGCAATGTTATCCGCCTCGCAGGGCTTGGTTTTTAGGTAGCGCGCGTAGTTGTCCACTTTGTATTTTTCGGTAGGGGCATCCTTGAGTTGCTCTGCGACCCGCGCCATGTCTGCTTTCACGTGCTCGCGGACAGTTTCCAAGGCGACAGGGTGCGGCACCTCGCCCAGGTTCCAGAACTCGAAGGTGGCCGTCATGCGCACTTCCTGCACTTGCTTGTACCAAGCTTTCACCAACTCCAGCACTCCGGCGGCCTGCCGAGCTTGGGGTGTATTCTTCTCCAAGGCCAGGTTGATTCCCGTTTCGAGTTCTTCAGTTTTGAACAGACGCACCCTTTTGCCGTCGATGGAAAGCTGGTATTCGCCCGGAGCAAGCCCGCTGACCTTCAGTATTTCCCGGTTGAACTCGTCGTTGAACGGCACCCAGGCCAGCGCCGGTTCCTGCTCCTTGTCCACGGGATAAGGGAGGGCTTTTTCGCTCAACGTGAAAGTTACCTCATTCTTGAGGACCGCCAGTTTCTCAATGGTGGCGTTGTCGGATTGGAGAACTTTGGAGCCGGTCGCGTCAAGGGAAACGTTGGAGACGACAGCGGGGGCTTGTTGCCCTTTAAGGAAGAGGTATGCCATCACAAAATGGCCTAGCGGATTGGGATGAACCCGATCGGGCTTGATAAGACTCACGGCGGGATCTTTGGCTTGGATTTTGGCGTTGAGCGCCCCCATCGAGTCGTGAAAATCAATCACGGAACTATTGGTTTCTCCGGCCAGCTTCCGCATGAAAGCGGCGCATTCCCCGAGCGCTCCGTTGACTCCCGTCAGCGGCAGGGCTGTGGATTTCGCTGTTTCATCGTAAATCGACGGAGTGATAAGGATGACCTTCGTTCCATCGGACTGGAGTCGCTTCACCAGTTTGGTCATGAAACCGCGGTAGCCCTCAAGGATGTAGGCACGCTGGTCGCGCAGTTGGTTGGTCAGTGGCATATCGCCGTAAATTTCCCGCCTCACATCGTTCATTCCGAACATGACCGTGGCGACCGTGGATTTGTGGGGTTGGATGTCCCAATCGTATCGTTTCAGGGCGCCGTGGGCGTCGTCGCCGGAGTTGCCGGCGTTGAAGAGATCGATCTTCCGATCAGGGAAACGGGTCGCGTAATAAAGATAGACCCAAGTGTAATAGGTGCCCCCGTGCGTGATGCTGTCGCCCACCACGGTCCAGCGGTCGCCATTTTGGAACAAGGCGCTCTTTTGCGGAGCTGGCGCCTCCGCGCCAACGGGAGGAGGAGTCGGTGCATCAGGAACAGCCAAACCCGCTGCCGGCGCAATGGGGAACACACTGAGCCGAAGCCGGGTGCAGCCGTAGGGAACCAGCGAGATAATCTCCGTTTCGGAGTCGCATTCAAATTTGCCTGCTTGCGGCAGTGGCGGCGTAAAACGGTTTTCCCGCAACGACCAGTTCTTCACCTTCCTGGCCGGGACTTGGATGACAACAGGGGGTGAAGCGGGGTCAAAGGGATAGCCGGCGGTTGGGTTCTCGCTGACTCGGAGCTCGGTGGCGGCTTTGGCGGCGATGGCATAGTTCCACGCTCCGGCAGGCCGAATATCGAGCGCGGGAAAGTTCACGGGATCGGAAGATTTCTTGCCGCGCAAACTGTCGTAGATCTTTGTATCGACGGTCACCTTTTCGGGGACCGCATAGGCGAAGAGCAGAGGACCGCGCTCGACGGTTACACCCCAGTTGTCCCATTGCACCAACTTTGGGGTCATCGGGAATCGAAGCACGACCTTGTCGCCATCATTAAGCGTCCGTTTGATCGTGACGAAATGGCCGGGGACCAACTCTCCATCGTACGCTTTGCCATTGATTGTAACCGCTGGGTTTTCGCACCATCCCGGAAGGCGGAATGCAAAGGGCATGGCAACGGGGCGTGCCGTGGCGAAGGAAAAGGTGACGGTGTCTGAAAACGGGTAACCGGTGGACTCCGAGACGGTGAGTTTCTGACCGCCATGGTTTAACGGAATGCTAATGGTAGCGGCTCCATACAAGGTTGCCGCGAGGCCGCCGTTGGGTGTGCGCATCCACATGCGGGCGGCAAAGTTGGGCATGAACCGATGAACATTGCCCGCGCAACACTCGGTTTCATGGCAGGGCCAGTAAGCCATCCTTTCTGAACCGCAGTCGGATTTGCTGTGATCGGAGTTTCCCGTGGCGATGACCTGGTTGACGCAGGAGTAATACTGGAGGTTTTTGAAGTCTTTCGAGACGGCGCCGGGGCCGGCATTGAAAACGGCCTTTTCGATGCGGTCGGCCCAAGCAGCATCCCCGGTGGCCATTAGCAGGTAGCCGAGGCTCCAGGTGTAGTCTGAGATGTCGCACGTTTCATGACTCTGAAGCGGGTCGCGACCGGCGAGACATTCGTTGGAACTCGGGACGCCGTCGGGCAGCATATGATCCCGGTCGAGTTTCTTGAAGGCGTTGACCGCGGCGGCGAGGTATTCCTTCTTTCCGGTATAGGAATAAAGGATTGCGGGAAGCTTGGCTTCCTCCATGTAAGTTACGCCATGAGTGACGACTTTGTTTGGTGAGGCGCAACGGGCCAGCGGCATTTCGTCGCCGCCGGTTCGATAGGCTTTTTCGGCGAGATCGAGAAGCTTGGGATCGCCGGTTTGGCCATAGGTCCAAAGCATCCCTTCGAGATTGACGATATGGCGATGGCCCTTGACAAGGTCGTCAACCGAATAAGACAAATAGTGCTTCCGCAGGGCTTCGAGAAGTTGGGGATTTCGCGTTGCTTGGAATTCGGCCTCCATGACCCGGAAATAGACAGCCATGGGCCATTGGCTCTCGAAGAAAGGGTGGCCGAGACGGCCGTTCTTCATCGGGTGAGCGAGGACGTATTCGACGCCGGCGCTCCCAGTTTTGAGCAGGCTCTCATCGCCGAGCAGGTACCCGAGCCGGAGAATGCCGTCGGAAAGGTAGGCTGTCTGTTCGTAGGGCCACCAGTCTTTTCCGTGACCGGTCCTTGGCGGAATCAGGCCCGCCCAGAGACACGTATCGAAGGGGTAGGATAAGACTTCGTGGTGTCCGGTCAGGCCGTTGTTCTGACGAACCAGAAATTCCCGCAACCAACCGCCCGGCGAGATGGCGTTGATGGGGGTCTCCTGAAAAACGTCGAAGCGGGGGGCCATGCAGAGCAGGGGATCCGCCAGGATCGGGGATTCAGCAGCCTGCATTGTTGCCAGCAAGGCAAACAGGAGGGTAACTACGGAGTGTATTGTCGTTTTCATAAAGTAATCGAACTAACTGGAAATGCTTGATTCCGGACATCCCGGGTTTTCGGAGGCGGTTTCCCAGGCCAGACCGCGGAGAAGCTCGACGGTATCAGCGATTTTCATCGTAATGGCCTCGTTCATAAATGGTTTTTGGTGAGTTTTAGTATTTTCTCTTCGCCCTCTACGGCAATCCCAGATCAACTTGCTGCCTTCATGCAGTTGATACGCATACTCCTCATTTCCACGGCCGGGGCATCTTGGTGCAGGCGGCTGGATCGGCGTATGGCCGCGCCATGCGCAGAAAGAAACCGCAGGCCCGACCGTCATTGAGCGCCATCAGGATCGTGATCGGCGTGCGTCCGGCCGGCAGGCGCACCGGAATGCGATGGGCATCGCGGTTTGCCGGATTGGTCCCCTTCAGATTGGTATGCACTTCCCGCTCCCCGATCCACAAGCGAATCGGCCCATCTTCACCGACCCTCAGCTCGACCTCCATCGGCTCTTCGGCTTCGACATATCCAAAGAACGCGGCGTGCCCGCTCTTTCCCTCCCACTCCGAGTGAACGTTGACAAAGGATGGCGGGAAGCTGCGCTCGTTGGTTTGGTATTCGTCCGCGTGCGGTCGCTCCATTTTGGCAATTTCCTCGCCCGGCTGGACCGGTGTCACCCGCCAGCGCAAGAAGTCATCGGAGACGATCGGCGGACCTGGGAGCGGCAGCGGCCCAAAGAATGGGCGCGACGCATAGTCGAAAGGCGCGGCCCGCAACTGCTTTGGCCCCTGTTCATTGAAACCGTAAACGTGGTTTGCCATCACCTCTAGTTTCCATTCGTTGCTATCGCTGCTGAGGGTGACGTGCTGAGTCTCAGGATGAATTCCCACCACCTCGCCTATGTGGCCGTCGGTGTCCGTTACCACTCGCACCCCTGCCGTGCAGGAGAACAACTCGCGGCCATTCAAACAACCGCGCAGCCGTCCGGCCTCGCAAGTCAGTCGATAGGTGCGGTCGCCCCAGCGCTGGGCACAGGTGAAATCGTGCCCGGTGGGGCGCAGGCCCGACCACCAGACACGATTCTCATCGATATGAATCCCATGGAGATGTGAAACGTATTCGAGGGCCGTGAGGAGCATCGGGCCGTAATTCCCACCGCCCCAGGTGGTTGATTCGCCGGTTTTGACGCCCACCCCGCCGAAGAAAGTATATCCATTGCGCGCCAGGGTCTTGTGCAACCTGTCGCCAAGCATGGACGCCTCCGCATAGTGCCCATAGTTTTCGAGGGCGCGGATCGCACGTTGCTGGAGAAGACCATGGCAGTAGTCATCCTCCGGGGAATAGCCAGGGATACAGTTGCGCCGATAACAGGGCTCGTTGATGGCCAGGTAGGCCAGGCCAAATGGAGTCCAGAACTCGGCGGGATTGAGCAGATGGCACCGGATGAACTCATCGGCCATTTGCTGGGTGAACAATCCGTAATACATCCCGCTCCAAATGTTGGGCGAAGCAAGGACATCCACCCATGCGCCGGTTCGGTCACGATCGAAAAAGGCGTGTTTCTCCGGCCGCCACAGTCTGTCGGTCACCCGTCTGCGCACCTCCTCGGCCCGCTGCCGCCAGAATGACTCGCGGCCGTTCCCAAGTTCCCGGGAAATGTCGGCCAGGACGAGCCGACCACAAAAGCTGTAACCGTTGATATTGAGCGAAGCGATTGGCACGAGCAGATCGGCGGGAGCGGGAGCGGGAAACCCTTGCTGGCGCCGTTCGATCCAATAACGGGCGTAGGCTTCAGGATCCTGGGGGCTGGGAAGGCCTGCCGTTCCGGGCGGCTGATCGAAGGGCCAATAGGTTGGCGCGCCCCGCGTGGTCAATCGCGGGTCGCCGTCCTCTCCCGTGTCCCAGGTACACCAGGTCTCCAGCAGACCGTCGCCGTTGGAATCACGGGTTTTCCACAGGTAGGCATCGAAAGCCTCCAACGCGGTATACAGCAACTCCAGATATTCCCGGTCCTTGCCGAGCCAGAAATACAGCTTCCAT
>Ga0316227_1000105_pt1 | contig 130845 bp, 109 predicted proteins | sample TBH18019metaG_FD_206012 | JGI IMG/M metagenome (GOLD analysis project Ga0316227, IMG submission 206012) | Freshwater microbial communities from Trout Bog Lake, Wisconsin, USA - TBH18019 | ecosystem: Environmental > Aquatic > Freshwater > Lake > Hypolimnion/Profundal zone | place: USA... | reverse complement strand
CCAGCGGCGTGCCGGTCAGCACCAGCCGGTGGTCCGACCGCACCGCAAAGCAGGTCTGCGTGATCTTCGCATCGGGGTTCTTGATGAACTGCCCCTCGTCCAGCACCGCATAGCCGAAGGTCTGGGATTCCAGCAGGTGGCGGTGCTTGCGCAGCTGCGTGTAGCTCGCCAGCCAGACCACGGGGTCGGTGCGCTGCGTGAAGTCGTGCCCGGTCTTGAGCACGTCGACCGGCAGGTCGGGGAAGAACTTCGCGATCTCCTCGCGCCACACCGGCACCACGCTCGCGGGGCAGACGATGAGCGTGGACTTGCCCGGCACACGGCGCGTGGCGAGCACGGTCAGCACCTGCAGCGTCTTGCCCAGGCCCATCTCGTCGGCCAGCAGGCCGTGGCAGCCCACCTCGCAGAGGTGCGACATCCACTCGACGCCGCGGCGCTGGTAGGGCCGGAGGATTTCCGGCAGCGCCGGCGGCTCCGGGGGCGGCGCCAGCACCTGCCGCCGCCAGGCCTCGATCTCGGGCGAAAGCGTGAGCTTCAGGCGCGCATCGTTGAACAGGGAGAAAATGAGGTACGGCGAGAGCGTCCCGTCGGCGTGCGTCTCGGCGATGTTCCGCCGCCACGCGCTGAACGACTCCCAGCGCTCGCCGCTCAGCGCCACGATGCCGAGGTTCGGCAGGATCACCGGGGCGCCGCCGCGCCGGAGCAGCGTGTTGACCTCCGCGTCCGTGAGCATCCGCTCGCCCGCGCGGAAGATCCAGCGGAGATTCAGCCCGGTGTTCCCGTCCGCGCCGCCCGTCGTCCGGCCCGGCGCCCGCTCCGCCACCGCCTCGATCTCCACCGTACGCGTACCCTTGAGCAGATGCGCCGACCGCTCGTCGAGCTCGACCGCAAACATCTTCCGCCAGGCCGGCAGCGTGGTCTTCAGGAAATTCGGGATCTCCACCAGCGACTCGAGCACATACAGCCCCGTGTCCTGGTGATAGTGGAAGTGCGCCTTCCGCGCGTAGGCCGCGAGCCCGATGAGCTTGGCGCGCTCACCCGAGGTCACGTGGCCGTTGCCGTTCGCGTGCGCCGCCGCCCCCAGCGCCGGGTGGCGGACCTCGCCTCCCCGCTCGGACCAATAGGCCTGGAAGGTCAGGCCCGAGGTCTTGGTCTTGAACACCAGCAGCAGCGGGCGCGAGGCACCGTTGGCCGCGGCGGGGGCCGGGGCCGTCTTCGACGGCGGGTGCGCCGGGCCATGGCCGGAACCATTCCCGTTCGCCGGGCCGTGGCCGTTTCCATTGGACTGGAACGATCGCGGCGGCTCGCCCGGTAGCGGGGAAATTTCGTCAGCCACCAGCTCCTCGATCTCGTGCAAACCCGCCACGGCCAGCGCATGGGCGACATCCAGGTCGGTGGTCGAGGACCGCACCGCCAGGCTCTGCCCCTCCCACTCGATCACGACGTACTCGTCTTTCTTCTCGACCCGCCGGTGGATGATCGCGTCCTTGGCCGTCAGTTCGAGCTCGCGGACCTCGCCGTCGCGGTAGATCCGCCGGCCTTCCTCCAGCTGGGTCGCGCTAAATGCGGCAGCCCAGTCATTTTCGAGTCGGCCAAACCAGGATTCGAGGGAATGAGGAGTGTAAACGCGCTTGGGTCCGTGCGATTGCATCCGCTTAAAAGGGGGGACCGTAGGCCGCGCATTTTTTCCGGCAATCAAAATCTCGGCCAATTTCACCGGCTATCCCTCCCCGGTGGGCGGGTCTCCGACCCGCCCTTGATCCCGGTTGTCCTTCCGAGGGTAGCGAAGAGTCCAGTGAGAGGTCGCTGCAGGCTTCGATCCTATCCAACTGGATTCTTCGCTGCGCTCAGCAGGACAACCGGAAGCCGCCCGCCGCTCCTTCGCCCGCGCCCGCCCGAATTTCCCGGAATCGTAACCCCGGCGTCACGCGTTCGCCACACGGACCGGTCATGTTACGGACCAAACTCCGCCGCCCCGCCCAACCAGGTGAAGCTCACCATCGTCACCGAAACCTTCCCGCCCGAGATCAACGGCGTGGCCATGACCTTCGGCCACATCGCCAGTGAACTCGGCCGGCGCGGGCATCAGGTGACGGTTTGCCGGCCGCGGCGGGATGATCTGCCGAACGGGGCCGTCCATCCCGAGTTTCATGAGGTCCCGCTCCCCGGGCTGCCCATCCCGGGCTATCCGTTGTTGCGGCTCGGCCTGCCCGCCGGCCGCCGGCTCCGCCGCCGCTGGCAGGCTGAGCGGCCGGACCTCGTGCATGTCGTCACTGAAGGGCCGCTCGGAACCTCCGCCGTCACCGCCGCGCGTGAACTCGATGTGCCGGTCACCTCGAGCTTCCACACCAATTTCCACGCCTACACCCGCCACTACGGCTTCGCCCCCCTGCACCGCGCCGCCCTCGGCTGGCTGCGCCATGTGCACAACCGCACCGTGCGCACCTTCGCGCCGACCGCCGAGCTGTGCGCGGAACTGGAGGACCTGGGTTTCAGCGGGCTGCGGGTGCTGTCGCGCGGCGTCGACACCGCCCAGTTCAATCCGGTTCACGCCTCCCCCGCCCTGCGCGCCACCTGGGGCGCCGGCCCGGATGATCCCGTCGTCCTGCACGCCGGCCGGATGGCCGCGGAGAAAAATTATCCGCTGCTCTTCCGCGCCTTCGCCGCCCTCCGTGCCGCCCAACCTCGCTGCCGCTTCGTGCTGGTCGGCGACGGCCCGCTGCGCGCCCGGTTCGAGCGCGCGCATCCGGAGTACCGGTTCACCGGCTTCATTCCCCGCGAGGAACTCGCGCGCCACTACGCCTCGGCCGATCTCTACGTCCACGCCAGTCTCACCGAGACCTTCGGCAATGTCCTGACTGAGGCCATGGCGAGCGGCCTTGCCGTCGCCGGCTTCGACTACGCCGCCGCCCGCCAGTTCATCCGCGACGGCGAAAACGGCCTCACCGTCCCGTGCGACCGGCCCGACCGGCTCATCGCCGCCGCCGTCCGCCTCGCCACCGAAGCCCCGTTGCGCACCCGCCTGCGCCGCGCCGCCCGCCTCACGCTCGAACCCCAGTCCTGGGACCACGTCGTCACGCGCTTCGAGGCCGACTTGCTCGCCGTCGTCGCCGCCCACCGCCCCTCATGACCAAGATCCTCATCCTCACCGCCGGCTTCGGCGAAGGCCACAACGCCGCCGCCCGCGCGCTCGCCGCCGCCATTGACCGCGAGGCTGGCGAGGGCGCCGCGGTGGTCGTGGACATCTTCGCCCTCGCCGCCCCGCGGTTCAACTCGCTCGCCCGCCGCGGCTACCTCACGCTCATCAACGGCGCCCCGCATGCCTGGAGCCGCCTGTACCACTGGATCGACCGCTCCCACGTCGTCGAGCGCCGCCTCTGGTTCTTTGCGCGCGAGACCCGCGTGCTCCGCCGCGTGCTCGCCCGGGAGCGGCCCGACGCCGTCTGCTGCACCTTTCCCGTCTGCACGTTCCTGCTCGACCACATCGCGCGCACCGGCGGTCCCGCCCTGCCGCGGTACAACATCGTCACCGACTCCATCAGCATCCATTCGCTCTGGTACCGCGCCCCCTGCGACGGCTGGTTTCTGCCCAACGACGACTCCGCGGACGTCGTCCTGCGCGCGGGCCTCGATCCCGCCCGCGTGCACGTCCCCGGTTTTCCCGTGCCCGCCATCTTCGCCCGGCAGGCCGGCGTGCTCATGCCGCCCGAGCTCGCCACCGGCGCCGCCCCGCGCGTCCTGCAGATCATCAACTCCGGCAAGCGCCACGCCGCCGAGACCGCCCGCCGTCTCCTCGCCGAGGACGACTGGGAAATCACCTGCGCCGTCGGGCGCGACGAGCGCCTCCAGCGCCAGCTCACCGCCCTCGCGGCGGGCCGCCGGCGGCCCGCGACCATCCTCGGTTGGACGCATCAGATCCCGCACCTGCTGATGACTCACCACGCGGTCGTCAGCAAAGCCGGGGGCGCCACCACGCAGGAGGCCATCAACGCCCTGTGTCCGATGATCGTCAGCCAGATCGTGCCCGGCCAGGAGGAGGGCAACTATGAGCTGCTGCGCCGCCACCGCGCCGGCGCGCTCGCCCCCACGCCCGACGCCGTCATCGCCACGCTGCGCCACGCCTTCGCCGACCGCGGCCGCGTCTGGCGCGAATGGCGCGCCGCACTCGCCCCGATCTCCCACCCCGAGGCCGCGCGGGACATCGCCCGTCACGTCCTGGCCGCCGTCGAACCGCGCCCCGTCGTCTCGCTCGCATGAAAACCCGCTTCATCCTGAACCCCGTCTCCGGCCGCAATGTCCGCCGCCCCTGGCTCGCCCGGCACGTCCGCGAGTTCATCGCCGGCCGCGGGCTCGCCGCCGACCTGGTCCTGACCGAGCGACCCGGCCACGCCACCCAGCTCGCCCATGCCGCCCTCGCCGCGGGTTGCGAGCGCATCGTCGCCATCGGCGGTGACGGCACCATGAACGAGACCGCCCAGGCGCTGTTGCATTCCCCGGCCGCGCTGGGCCTGGTGCCCTGCGGCTCCGGCAACGGCCTTGCGCTTCATCTCGGCATCCCGACCCGGCTGGACGAGGCGCTCGCCCTCGCGGCCGATCCCGCCGCCCGCGTCGCCGCCATCGACACCGGCACCGCCAACGGCCGGTCGTTCTTCAACGCCATGGGCTTCGGCTTCGATGCCGAGGTCAGCCGCCGCTTCAACCTGCTCACCCGCCGCGGCCTCGCCGCCTATGCCCGCACCGGCTTCGCCGCGTTTCACGCCCGCCAGTCCGAGTGGACCGTCATCCACGGCGGGGGCCGCACCGAGGCGCTGTCCACGTTCCTCGTCGCCATCGCCAATTCCGACCAGTACGGCAACGGCGCCCTCATCGCCCCGGGCGCCCGCGTGGACGACGGCGAACTCGACCTGGTCGCCGTGCGGCCCGTCGGGTACGCCGCCGCCGTGCCGCTCATCGCCCGGCTGTTTCTCGGCCGCCTCGGCGCGAGCCCGCGCGTGGTGCGGCTGCGGGGCGCGCATTTCCTCATCGAGCGCGCCCGGCCCGGACTCATTCACACCGACGGTGAAACCCATGCGACCGGCGCCACCGTCGAGGTCCGGGCGCAGCCCCGGAGCCTCCGCCTGCTCGTGCCCGCGCACACCCGGGTCGCCACCCCCGACGACGCCCGCGCCCCCGCCGGCTTCGCCTTCTCCCCGCCATGATCCCGCCCGCCTCCCCGATCCAGTGTCATATAATAGATGACACTCTTCCGGCGAAAACCTCCGGGCAACGTCGCCCAACCGGTGGCGTCGCCAGCGGCTCGGCCAGGGGCAAACGGGCGCGGAAACGTCCGGCCTTCCCATGAAACCCACGCTGCGCGTCCGCACCGTCATCCTCTCCGACGTCCATCTCGGCACCGCGGACTGCAAGGCCCGCGAGGTGAATCATTTCCTGCGCCATGTCCGCTGCGACCGGCTCATCCTCAACGGCGACATCATCGACGGCTGGCAGCTCCGGCGCGGCGGCCAGTGGACCAAGGCCCACACGCGCTTCATCCGGATCATCCTCAAGAAGCTGGAAAAGCGCGACACCGAGGTGATCTACCTGCGGGGCAACCACGACGACATCCTCGCTTCATTCCTGCCCCTCGACTTCGAGCAGCTGCGCATCGTTGAGGACTACGTGCACGAGGGCCCGCGCGGCCGTTACCTTGTGCTGCATGGCGACGTGTTCGACAGCGTCACGAAGAACTTCGTCTTCCTCGCCCATCTCGGCGACTGGGGCTACCGTGCGCTGCTCCGGCTCAACCGCGCCTACAACGCGTGGCGGGCCTGGCGCGGCAAGGAGTACTGGTCGCTCAGCCGGGCGATCAAGGCCCGCGTCAAGGAGGCCGTCAGCCACGTGTCGAACTTCGAGGGGCACATCGCGCAGCTCGCGCAGGAGCGCGGCTGCACGGGTGTGATGTGCGGCCACATCCACACCGCCGCCGACAAGATGCTGGGGGGCGTCCACTACCTGAATTCCGGCGACTGGGTCGAGTCGCTCACCGCCATCGTCGAGCACCTCGACGGCCGCTACGAGCTGATCGAGTACACGAACTTCATCCGCGACTTTCCGCCGGAGCCGGAGGCCGTCGAGGAGACCAAGGTCGAAACCGCGAGCGCGTTGTAAGGTGAGGTCGCGCGCCTGTGGGTCGGTCGGACGCGTTATCCCTAACGCGCCGCCTTCGGCCGGAGAAACCGAGTCCACAGCCAACCTTCCTTCAGCCGAACGATCCTTTCCACCCACGGCGGGTTAAGGATAACCCGCCTTACCCCAGCTTGGCCAGTTCCTCGCGGATCACGGCGAGCGTCCGGTCCAGCGCGCCGGAATTGTCCTTCCGCCAGGCGCCCGCCGCCGCCGCGAGGCGGGTGCGTTGCGCCGCATCGCCCAGCAGTTCCGCCGCCCGTTCGGCCAGTGCCGCCGGATCGGCGACCTGGACCGCGGCCTGGCGCGCCAGCAGGTCGCGTGCGATGAGGCGGAAATTTCCCATGCCCGGGCCGAACAGCATCGGTTTCTCCAGCACCGCGGCCTCCACCGGGGTCTGGCCCTCCGTATGCGGCGGCAGGCTCTTGCCCACGAAGACGAGGTCCGCCAATTGCAGCAGCTGGCGCAGCTCGCCCGTCGTGTCGGCCACCGCCACGTCCACTTCTCCGGCCGCGGACCCGCGCGAGCGGAAATGAAACCGCAGGCCCGTCCCCTGCAGCAGGCGCTCCAGCTCGGCCCGGCGTTCCGCATGCCGCGGCACCAGCAGCAACGCGCCGTCCACCCCGGAAGCCCGGAGGTGGCGCAGCGCCCCGACGAGCGCGGCCTCCTCGCCCGGCCAGGTTGACGCCCCCATCAGCACGAGCCCGGCCGGCAAACCCAGCTGGCGGCGCAGGTCCGCGTGCTGCACGTCGGGCAGCCGCGGGATCGCCACATCGAGCTTGATGTTGCCGGTGGTCGTGAGCCGGCCGGCCGGAAAACCCAGCTCAAGGAAGCGCGCCGCATCCTGCGCCGAACCCGGCAGCAGGCGCGTGATGCCCTTCAGCATGAGCCGCGCCGCCGCCGGGAACGCTTTCATCCGGCGAAAGCTGCGATCGGACAACCGCGCGTTGATGCCCAGCACCGGCACGCCGCGCACCGCCGCCTGGCGGATGTGTTCCGGCCAGCGTTCGCCCTCGGTGAGGATGACGAGGTCCGGCGCGATCCGCCGCCAGGCCCGGCGCGAAAACGGCCACCAATCGAGCGGAAAATAACCGAGGCCGAGGGTCAGCCCGCGGTACCGGTCGTCCGCCAGCCGGTAGCCCGTGCTGGTGGTCGTCGTGAGGTAGATCTCGACCCCGCCGCCCTTGGCAAGCGCCTCAACCAGCGGCGCGATGGCGAGCACTTCACCGACGCTGACCGCCTGCAGCCAGATTCGCCGGACCCCCGGACGCTTCGCCGGCAGACCGCCGTGCGAACCGAACCGGTGCAGGAAGTTTCCCCGGTAGCCGCCGCGCCGCCGCATCCGCCAGAGGTAGGCCGGCGCCATCACCAGCAGCACGGGGGCATAGAGAATGCGGTAAAGCCAGATCATCAGGGTGGAACGAAAGCGGGCCGCGCATGGCAGACTGAAAGGTGGAGCGCGTTGCCCTCACCGCGCCCAGGGCCGCCCGGGCTCAAGCCAACACGTTGGGAGCAACGCGTTCCACCCACCGGCACCAGCCTGCCGGATTCTTCTTCCGCGAGCGCAGAATCAGAAGGGCGCGGCAGCCATGCCTGGGTTAAAGTCACCCGCGTAGTCCAAAAGGACCAACCCCCTTTGCCGAGACTTTTGTGCTTTTGGTTTCAGCGCGCCGGCCCAGTCTGCCCCTCATGCCCAAGTTCCTCCGCCTCCTCGCCTTTTGCCTGCCAGCCATCGCCGCTCTCGCCACTCCGCCGGCGGCAACCCCGCTGGCCGCCCCGCCGCTGCCGGGCTTCGCCCAGGCCGGGAGCGACCTGACCCCCGACCCCGCCGCGCGCTTCGGCACGCTGCCCAACGGCTTCCGCTACGTCATCTATCCCAACCACGAGCCCAAGGGCCGCGCCTCCCTCCGCCTGCTCGTCATCGCCGGTTCGCTCCAGGAAACCGAGGACCAGCGCGGCCTCGCCCATTTCCTCGAGCACATGGCCTTCAACGGCGGCACGCACTTCAAGCCCGGCACGCTCGTCGAGTTCTTCCAGCGCATGGGCATGAGCTTCGGCGGCGATACCAACGCCAGCACGTCCTTCGACCGCACCCTCTACCAGCTGGAATTGCCCGACACCAGGGAGGCGACCCTCGCCGAGGGCCTGAGCGTCCTCGCGGACGACGCCGGCGGCCTGCTCCTCGCGCCCGACATGATCGAGAAGGAGCGCGGCATCATCCTCAGCGAAAAACGCACCCGCGATTCCGTCGGGTACCGCATTTTCGTCTCCCAGTTTGAAACCACCCTCGGCACCACCCTGCTGCCCCGGCGCCTGCCGATCGGCCTCGCCGATGTCATCGAACAAGCAAAGCGCGACCGCTTCGCGGATTTCTGGAACACTTGGTACCGGCCCGAGCGGATGGTCGCCGTCGTGGTCGGGGACATCGATCCCGCCGCCGTCGAGCGGCAGGTCGCCGCGGCATTTTCCGCCGTCACCGCCCGCGCCCCCGCCCGCCCCGGGCCGGACTTCGGCGCCATCGCCACGTTCACCGGCGTGCGCACCCACTACCACGCCGAGCCCGAGGCGCCCAGCACCACCGTTTCCCTGAGCTCCGTCACGCCGTATGGCCACGAGGCCGACAACGCCGCCAACCGCCTCAAGGACCTCCCCCGCGACCTGGCCCTCGCCATCCTGAACCGCCGCTTCTCCGAGCTCGCGAAAAAGGAAGGCGCGCCCTTCAGCCAGGCCGGCGCGAATGTCTCGGAGGAGTTCGACTTCGTCCGCGAGACCGACGTCGACCTCACCTGCAAGCCCGGACAGTGGGCCGCCGCGCTCGCCGTCGGCGAACAGGAGCTGCGCCGCGCCCTCGAGCACGGTTTCTCCGCCGCCGAGTTGAAGGAGGTCGTCGCCACCTACACCAACGCGCTCGAGCAGGCCGTGAAGACCGCCTCCACCCGCCATTCCGGCGCCCTCGCCGACGAGATCGCCGAGGGTGTGCTCCATCGCGAGGTGTTCACCACGCCCGCCGCCGACCTGGCGCTCTTCGGGCCGGCACTCGCCAAAATCACGCCGGCCGATTGCCAGGCCGCGCTTCGCACCGCCTTCAACGTCCCGGGCCGCTACGTGCTGGTCGCCGGCAACGCCGCGATTGCCGGCGACGCGAACGCCGCCATCGCCGCCGCCTACACGCACTCCCAGGCCGTCGCCGTCCAGCCGCTCGCCGCCGTCACCGACCTCGCCTGGGCCTATACGGACTTCGGGCCCGCCGGCCGGGTCGCGAAGCGCGAGCATGTGGCCGACCTCGACCTCGACCTCATCACCTTTGCCAACGGCGTCCGTCTCAACTTCAAGAAAACCGACTTCGAGGCCGGCCGCATCCGCGTTTCCGTCCGCGTCGGCAGCGGCATGATCACCGAACCCGCCGCCGAGCGCGGCCTGGTCGGCCTCGCCGGCGGCACCTTCGATGCCGGCGGCCTCGGCCGGCACAGCGCCGACGACCTGCGCCGGATCCTGGCCGGCAAGAATGTCGGCATCAGTTTCCGTCCCGGCACGGATGCCCTTGATTTTGTCGGCGCGACCACCCGCGACGACCTGCTCCTCGAACTCCAGCTCCTAGCCGCCAAGCTCACCGATCCCGGCTACCGCCCCGAGGCCCTGCGCCAGGCCCGCAAGGGAATCGAGCAGCTCTACCTCAGCTTTGACCACACGCCGAACGGCCCGTTTGCCACCGAGGTGGCCAACCTGCTCGCGAGTGGCGACCCGCGCTTCGGCCTGCCGGCCAAGGAGGTGCTCATGGCGCGCACGTTGGACGAGGTCCGCGCCTGGCTCGCCCCGCAGCTCGGCCAGGGGCCGATCGAGCTGGCGATTGTCGGCGACCTCGATCCCGATGCGACCATCGCCGCCGTCGCCCGGACCCTGGGCGCACTCCCGCCGCGCCAGCCCAAGCCCGCGCTCGACGATCTGCGCCACGTGGCCTTCCCCGCGCAGCCGTTCACCAAGGACTACACCATCGTCTCGGAAATCCCCAAGGGGATTGTCCGTCTCTACTGGCCCACGGCCGATGGCTTCGACATCAAGCGCGCCCGCCGGCTGAATCTCCTCGCCAGCGTGCTGAACGACCGGCTCCGCGTGAAGGTGCGCGAGGAACTCGGCGGCACCTACTCCCCGCAGGCCGCGAGCAACGCCAGCGATATTTTCCCCGGCTACGGCTACGTCCTCGCCAACATTGATGTCGCCCCGCCCACCGCCCGGAAGATCACCGACCTGGTGCTCGCGATCGGCGACGATCTCGCGAAAAACGGCGTGACGGCGGACGAGCTCATCCGCGCCAAGCAGCCGATTCTCACGGCGATCAAGGAATCGCTCCGCAACAACGGCTACTGGCTCGGCGCCGTCCTCGCCCGGGCCCAGGAAAAACCCGATACCCTCGACTGGTGCCGCTCCCGCGTCGTGGACTTCGAGTCCATCACCACCGCCGAGTTGAGTGCGCTCGCCAAGGCGTACCTCGGCCGCGAGCACGCCTCGCGCGCCACCGTGCTGCCCGCGGCGCCGCCCGCCGCGCCGGCGGCGCCTTGAGGCGGGGCGCCCGTTTCCGCGTGACAGCGCGGCCGCCGGCCGAATCGTAGCCGGCATGACCCGACACGCCGGCCTGCTCCGGTTAGGCTTGCTCTGCCTGCTCGCCGCCCCCCTCGCGGCGGCGCCCTGGGGTGCGCTGCGCAGCGACCTGCCGCTGGACCCGGCCGTGAAATCCGGCACCCTGCCGAACGGCCTGCGCTATCTCATCCGGCCGAATGCGGAACCGCGGGGCCGCGTCTCCCTGCGCCTGCTCGTCGCCAGCGGCTCGCTGATGGAGGCCGAGGACGAACGCGGCCTGGCGCATTTCATCGAGCACATGGCCTTCCGCGGCACCGCCGCGTTTCCGCACAGCTCGCTCACCACCGCGCTGGAGCGGCGCGGCATCGGCCTCGGGCCCGACTCCACCGCCTTCACCGCCTACGACTACACCGTCTATCACCTCGAACTGCCCGACGTCCGCCCGGACACCCTGCGCTTCGGCCTGAATGCCTTCCGGGAATACGCCTCCGCCGTCACCTTCGCGCCCGAAGACATCGAGCGGGAGCGCGGCGTGGTCCTCAGCGAGCAGGACACGCGCAACACGCCCCAGGAGCGGCTCTTTGAGGCCAACCTTCGCTTTCTCTGGCCCGCCTCGCGCCAGAGCCGGCGCACCCCCATCGGGCTCGAGGCCTGCATCCGCCACTTCACCCGCGACCAGTTCGTCGCCTTTTACAATGCCTGGTACCGGCCCGAGCGCATGGCTGTAATCGTCGTGGGCGACATCGACCCCGCCGGAATCGAGGCGCTGGTGCGGGAAATCTTCGGCCCGCTCGCGGCACGCGCCCCCGCGCGGGCCGAACCCGCCGACCTCGTCCCGGTGCGCGCGGCCCGGCCCACCATCAGCCTCCAGTCGGATGAGGGCCTGTCCGGCGTCAGGATTTTCTTCACGCACCCGCAGCCACGGCCCGATCCCGTGGACACTCATGCGGTCCGAGTCGCGGCCCTGCACCGGTCGCTGGCCTTTGCGATGTTCGCCAAGCGCCTGGAATGGGACGCCCACCGCCGCAACGCCGCGTTCGTCTCCCCGGCCGTGACCACCGACACCTACCTGCCCGGCTGGGAGGTCGTGAGTTTTTCCGCGGCCGGCCAGACCGAACAATGGGCCAGGGTGGCGGCGGAACTTGAGCAGGAGCACCGGCGCGCCTACCTGCTCGGCTTCACCGCGGACGAACTCCGGCTGGCGAAGACCAAGCTGGCCAATGACTACGATGAGGCCGTGCGCTCCGCCTCCACCCGCCGCTCGGAATGGCTCGCGGCGCAGGCCGAGAGCTTCCTGCTCTACGGCGGCGCTCTGGCCACGCCGGCCGCGTGGCAGGACGACCTCGGGGCGGACCTGGCGGCGGCCACCCTCGAGGACTGCGTCCGGGCCTTTCGCCGCGCGTGGACGGCCGACGCCCTGCACGTGCTCATCGCGGCCAACTCCAAGTTCACCGCCACGGCCGGCCAGGTCGGCGCCGTGCTGAACGCCAGCCGGCGGGTTGCCGTCCATCCGCCCGCCGATCCGCCCGCCGTCAATTTCGCCTACACCGCGTTCGGCCCGGCGGGAAGCGTCGTGCACGACTCGTACCTCGAGGACCTCGACGCCCATCTGAGCGAGTTCGCCAACGGCGTCAGGCTCAACTTCAAACCGACGAAGTTCGAGGCCGACATGGTCGAGGTCAGCGTGCGCGTCGGCACCGGCAAGCTCAGCCAGCCCGAGACGGAGCCCGGACTGGACCTGCTCGCCGACTACGGCTTCATCGGCAGCGGCCTCGGCCGGCACACGGCCGAGGAACTCGACCAGGTGCTCACCCGGCACCCGCTCAGCGTGAGCTTCAGCATCGAACCCGACGCCTGCTGCTTCACGGCGCACTGCGCCCGGCGCGAGCTGCCGCTCGCGCTGCGGGTGATCACGGCCTATCTGACCGACCCCGCCTTCCGCCCGGAAGCCATGACCGACACCCGCGCCGCCCTCGGCACGCTCTACAGCTCCCTGAACGCCGCCGCCGGTGGCCCCCTGTCGCAGTATGTCGAGCGGGTGATGGCCGGTTTCAATCCCCTCGTCGGGCTCGCCGCCCCGGACGAGGCCTACGCCCGCATCTTTCCAGAACTCGCGCACTGGCTGAAGCCCCAGTTCAGGCACGGGGCGATCGAGTTGAGCGTGGTCGGCGACACGACCTGGCCGGAAACGTCGGCCGCCGTCGGCGAGACCCTGGGGGCGCTTCCCTCGCGCGAACCGTACGCGGTGCCGTCATTCGCCGAGCCGATCCGGTTCGTCTCGGCACGGCCGAAGCCCTTCATCTACGACCTTCCTTCCGGGATCCGGCAGGTGGCGCTGGGCTGGTACTGGCCCGTGAAGGACCTCGCCGACGTGCACCAGGAACGGCGTTGCCGGCTGCTCGCCGCCGTGCTCGGGGAACTGCTCAACCTCCGCCTTCGCCAGGAACTCGGAGCGACCTACACGCCCGCCGCCGACTTTGTCCAGTATGACGGCTGGCCGGACTTCAGCTACTTCAGCCTGCGCGCGGATGTCGCGTTCGCCGAGGGTCCGCATGCCGCCCGCATCATCCGGCGCGAACTGGAGGGCATGCTCGCCCACGGGATCGACGACGATGTGTTTGAACGCGCCAAGCGTCCGTTCCTCACCGCGCGCGAGGAGGACGTGCGCAGCAACAGCTACTGGTGCCACACCGTGCTCGGCGATGCGCAGCTTCGCCCCTACCGGATCGCCGCAGCCCGGGACCGCGCGGCCGACAGCGCCGCCATCACCCGCCCCGAAATCGAGGCGCTCGCGCGCCGCTACCTCGACCCGGAGCGCGGTTTCCTCTTCGTGGCCGAACCCGGTTCCGACCACTTCTGGGGCCGGAAATGACCGGGCCGCCTCAGGTCACACGCGGCTGACCACCAGCGACGCGTTGGTGCCGCCGAAGCCGAAGCTGTTGGCCAGCGCCGCGCGCACCGTCCGCTTCACCGCCACGTTCGGTGTGAAGTTCAGGCCGGTCGCCGCGCACTCGGGGTCGACATTCGCCAGATTGATCGTCGGCGGCACGATGCCGTCGCGGATCGCCAGCACGCCGGCAAACAGCCCCATCGCGCCCGCACCGCCGAGCAGGTGGCCCGTCATCGACTTTACGCCGCTCACGCTCAAGTCCGCCTTGTTGTCGGCAAACACCGTCGCGATCGCCGCCGCTTCCTCGCCGTCGCCACCCGGGGTGGACGTCGCGTGGGCGGACACATAGTCGATGTCCGTCGGCGTCAGCCCCGAGCGGGCCAGCGCGGCGCGCATCGCGCGGGCCGAGCCCTCGGCGCCGGGCGCCAGCGAGGAAAGATGGTAGGCATCCGCTGACGCGCCATAGCCGCGCAGCTCGGCATAGATGCGCGCGCCGCGCCGCACCGCCTGGCCGTGCTCCTCCAGCAGAAATACCACCGAGCCCTCGGCCAGCACGAAGCCGTCCCGGTCCTTGTCGTAGGGCCGCGACGCCTGCTCGGGCGCGTCGTTGCGCGTCGAGAGCGCGCGCATCTGCGCAAACGCCCCGATGGCCAGCGGCGTGACCGTGGACTCGGCGCCGCCGGCGATCATCACGTCCACGTCGCCCCGCGCAATGGCCGCGGCGGCCTCGCCAATCGAGTGGCCGCTCGTGGCGCAGGCCGAGGCCACGCTCATGTTCGGCCCGCGGAAATCCAGCAGCAGGCTCACCTGCCCGGCGAGCAGGTTGGGCGCGATCTGGATGATGAAGAAGGGCGAGATTTTCCGGTAGCCGCCGGCCTTCCACGTGTCGTGCATCGCCTCCATCTCGGGCAGGCCGCCCAGGCCGACCCCGAGGTTCACGCCCATCCGGTCGGAGTCCAGCACCGCGCGGTGCGCATCGAGCCCGGAGTCGGCGTAGGCCTCGACCGCCGCGGCCGCGCCGAGGTGGGTGAAGCGGCCGAACTTCTTCACGTCCTTCTGCGTCATCGACTGCGCCAGCGGCTCCCCGGCCGGCCCCCGCGGATGCAGCACCGCGGGCAGCGCGCGGGCGGGATCGAAGTTCTTCACCTCCCCGGCGATCTGCGCGGAGCAGCCCGTGGGATCGAACCGCGTGATGCGGCCGAGGCCGCTGCGGCCGGCGATGAGCGCGGCCCAGGTCTCGGCGGCGGAATTGCCGCAGGGCGTGACGGCACCGAGGCCGGTGATGACGACGCGACGGGCGGGAGTGGCAGGCGGGTTGTTCATGGGGAGGAAGCGAAGGTTTTCCGGAGCATCCGGCGCGAGGAGGCCAGCAGCGCATCGCTGCGCGCCGGATCGTTCATCGCGCGGGCAAAGATCAGCGCCCCGACCAGCGAACTCATGAGTTGAGTCACGCGGTCGCGGTTTTCGCCGGGATCGCGCGCCAGCCGCAGCGCGTCGCACAGCCGGTCGAGGTGACGCACAAAGCCCCGCGCGTAGCCATCCCGGGTCGAGCCCGCCAGCCGCGCCATGTCCGCCCCGACGGCGACCACGAGGCACCCCGAGCCGCGGTTGTCGCGGTGGTGCGCCGACAGATAGCTGTCGATCAGCAACCGCGCGCGCTTGGCCGCGGTCGGCTGGGCCGAGATGCGGCTGAGATTGACCACTGCCTCGTCGAAAGCCTCCGCACACGCCTCCGCCACCAGTTCGGATTTGTCGTGAAAGTGCGCGTAAAACCCGCCGTGCGTCAGCCCCGCCCGGCGCATGACTTCATCCACCCCCGTGCCTTCCACGCCGTGTTCCCGGAATGCAGCGCTCGCCGCCGTGACGATGCGGCGGCGCGTGGCCTGCTTGTGGGCGGGTGGATAGCGCATGGGAAAACGTGAAATGACGAGCGTCATATCAAATCGCAAGGGGAATGTCGTCATCAGGAAGCACGCCATTGCCCATCAACCGATGACGCACCCATAAAAACTTGCCCCTATTGACTTTATGACTGCCCAGCCGGCGTCGGAGCCAAAATCATGAAGGCTCCCGGCCGGCTGAATTTCGCTCCGGTATCCTAAATCCGCCGTCCGCCATCGCAGTGGGCTTTGACTTTGCCCGGGGCGACCTTTTTGCTGCGCGACCTTTGAATATGCAGCAGCTGCACGCTTACTGGCGCATGGCCTACATTGAGGCCCCGCGTTATCCCGCAGAATTCAAGCGCCCTTTCAGCGAGCTGCCGGCCTTGGGCGATGACCGGGCCGCCCTGATCATCCACCGCTCGGCCTTCACGTATCTCGTTCTCAACCGCTATCCCTACAACCCCGGCCATCTGCTCGCCGTGCCGTTTCGCGAGGTGACCGACCTGGAGGAACTGTCCGTGGCCGAGCGCGCCGACCTGATGGAGGAGATTGCGCTCGCTCGCCGCCTGCTTGCCTCCGCCTTCAAGCCCAATGGCTTCAACATCGGCTTCAATCTCGGCTCCGCCGCCGGCGGCAGCATCGCGCATCTCCACGGCCACATCGTGCCGCGCTGGAACGGCGACAATAATTTCATGCCGGTCCTCGGCCATACGCGCGTCCTGCCGCAATCGCTCCGGACCGTGTGGGACCGCCTCAGTGGCGACGCCGCCACCCTGAAACTCAAGCAGGCCAAGCCCCGGGCACGCCAGGCAGCTGCCCGGCGGCCCAAATCGGCCTGAGAACTGCTGCTCCAGGGTGCCGGCTCCGCCGGCCTGGCCCGGGATCCGTCCTCCGCAATCCGCCATTGAGCAAGACTCTCCACTTCCCCAGCCCGCGCCATCTCCACTCGCTCTATGCGGGGCGGGAGGAGAATCTGGCGCACGCCGAGCGCGCCATGGGCGTGAAGCTCGTGACCCGCGAGGACTGGCTCAAGATCGAGCCGCCCGCCGGGGCCACCGCCTCGGCCTCAGCCGAACCCATCCGGCGCACCGAGGCGCTGTTCCATTTCCTGAATGAGGCCCGCGGCCAGGGCATGACCATCCGCACGCCCGATTTTCACCGCATCACGGACGGCTTCGCCCGCGGCGAGGGCGAGCAGATGCGGGCCCTGATCGACGAGCCCCTGGTGATCGCCACCAACCGCAAGAGCATCATCCCGAAAACCCTCGGCCAGAAACTCTACCTGCAGTCGATGCTGGCCCATCCGGTCGTCTTCGGCATCGGCCCCGCCGGCACCGGCAAGACCTACCTCGCCATGGCCGCCGCCGTGTCCGCGCTCCTGCGCAACGAGGTCGAGCGCATCATCCTCACCCGCCCCGCGGTCGAGGCCGGTGAAACCCTCGGGTTCCTCCCCGGCGACCTCCGCGAGAAAATCCTCCCCTATCTCCGCCCGCTCTACGACGCCCTCGGCGACATGCTCGACCCCGAGGACACCGCCCGGCTGACCGAGAAGGGCATCATTGAGATCGCCCCGCTCGCCTACATGCGGGGCCGCACGCTCTCGCGGTCGTTCATCATCCTCGACGAGGCCCAGAACACCACGCCGGAGCAGATGATGATGTTCCTCACCCGGCTCGGCGAGGACTCCCGGATGGTCGTGACCGGCGACATCACCCAGATCGACCTGCCGCGGGCCAAGCAAAGCGGCCTGCTCGAGGTCCGCCACATCCTCGCCGATGTCCCCGGCATCGACTTCCACACCTTCAGCGGCGCCGACGTCGTCCGCCACCCGCTCGTGGGCCGCATCATCGCCGCCTACGAGGCCTACCGGAACCCGATGAACCAGGAAAGCAACCCGGTCGAAAAGCAATAACCCTCCCTTTACCCTGGCCGCCTGACCTTTCCGGCCTCCGCAATCCGCAATTAATAAAATGTCCGTCCGCAACCAGCTCAAGCTCCTCGTCGGCGGCCTCAACGCCCGCCGGACCGGACGGCCGGTGCCGGCCCATTCGGCGACGCGGGAGTTCTTCGACCGGAGCCGCGCGGTCGCGATGCTCATCTTTTTCGCCACGGTCACCGCGATCGTGCTCATCAGCTCCGCCGGCCTGACCACGCTCAACGTTCCCGTCCTTCCCAACCAGCTCGCGACGGTGCGCGTGGCGGCCCGGACCGCGTTCACCTACGAGAGCAGCGAGAAGACCGCCGCCCTGCGCGAGCAGATGGCCAACCGCGTGCCGCCGGTGTACCGGCTCGACCCCGAGCCGTTCCAGCGGTTCGAGGCCGCGGCCCGCGATCTGCTCGTCCAACTGGAGGCCTTCGAGCGCACCCATCCGGGCAATGTCTCGCTGGTCGGCGACAGCCGTACCGACCTCGCGACCGTGGTCGAGGCTTTCAACGCCCGCGGTCCCTATCACGCCAGCGTCGAGGATGTCGCCGCGGTCCTAGCCGCCGGCGACGCCAAGCAGCGCGCCGCGCTGTTTGAAAACGGCCTCTCCGCCCTGCGCGACCTGGCCGCCGAGGGCGTCCGTGACGACAGTCTCGGCGGCGAAAATCCGGACAGTGTGCTGGTCTTCCAGATCGCGCGCCCCGCCGGCGGCGTGGCGGCCCATTCCGTGCAGTCGCTCGAGGACGCGATGACGTTCCTGCGCGTCAACCTCGCCGTCGAGGGTCTCCCGCGGCCGGCGGCGCTGGCCCTGTTTCGCCTCTTCCGCGTCGGCCTGGCGCCGAACCTCGTCTTCGACCGCGACGCCACGCAGCGGCGCGAGGCCGAAAGCGGCAGCCAGGTCAAGCCGGTCATAGTCAGCGTCGCCCGCGGCCAGACCATCATCGAGCCCGGCGAGCGCGTCGCACCCGAGCAGTACGAAATGCTCATGGCCTACCGCCGCTTCGTCCGCGAACACACCGACTCCGAGTTCAGCGAGAACCTGACGCTCTTCGGCCGCATCCTCCTCGTGCTCGCCATGGTCATCGCGAGCGTCATCTACATCCGCCTCGAGGACCGCGAGACCCTCCAGAGCAACGGCCGGCTCGGCCTCCTCGCCCTCGTCGTCATCGTCAATCTCGCGCTCGTCCGCCTCGTCTACTCCCTCGGGGGCGCGGATTTCTTCATCCATGACGGCTCGTGGGCCTCGACCCTGCCCTACGTCGCGCCGACCGCGCTCGCGCCGTTGATCGTCGCCATCCTGATCGACGCCGGCTCGGCCATCTTCATGGCGCTGCTGATCTCGATCTTCACCGGCGTCATCTACGGCAACCGGCTCGACCTGATCGTGCTCACGTTCCTCGCCTCGCTGGTGGCCATCTTCGGCTGCCGCGAGGTGCACAAGCGCGGCCGGGTCGTCCGCGCCGCCGCCGCCGGCGGGCTCACGCTCGCGCTCTTCGCCCTGCCCATCGGCTTCGCCGACCAGGTGCCCCTCGCCACCCTGCTCCGCCAGATGACCGCCGGCGTCGCCACCGGCCTGCTCACCGGCATGGCCGTCGTCGGTGTGCTGCCCGTCCTTGAGTCGCTCTTCAAGCGCACCACCGACATCACCCTGCTCGAGCTCACCGATTACAACCACCCGCTCCTGCGCCTGATGCAGCTTGAGGCACCCGGCACCTACCACCACTCGCTCGTCGTCGCCCAGCTGGCCGAGAACGCCGCCAACGCGATCGGCGCCAACCCGCTCCTCGCCCGGGTCTGCGCGCTCTTCCACGACATCGGCAAGACCCCCAACGCCGGCTATTTCACGGAGAACCAGCGGGATCGCGTCAATCCCCACGACTCGCTCCCGCCCGCGGAATCCGCGCGCATCATCAAGCAGCATGTCACCGCCGGCGTCGAACTCGCCCGCCGCCACCGCCTGCCCCGCGCCGTGATCGACGTGATCCAGCAGCATCACGGCACCACCCTCGTGCGGTACTTCTACGACCGCGCCGTCGCCGCCTCGCGCGCGCCGTTCGCCAGCCTCGCGGGGGCGAAGGACAGCGAAAGCCCGCTCGGTCATCTGATCAGCACCGTCCCCGAGCAGGTTTACCGCTACGACGGCCCCCGCCCGCAGTTCAAGGAAAGCGCAATCATCTCGCTCGCCGACGGCACCGAGGCCGCCACGCGCTCCCTGCGCTCCATCACGGCCGGCCAGCTCGCCCCGCTGCTCGACCGGATCTTCCGCGACCGCATCGCCGAGAGCCAGCTGGACGAGGCGCCCCTCACCTTCGAGGAACTCGCCAAGATCAAGAATAGTTTCCAGTTCACGCTGCTCAACATGCTGCACGCCCGCGTCGCGTACCCCGTCGAGCAGCCGCCCGCCAACGAGGCCAATGCCTGACGTGGTCGGCTCAAACGAAGCGCTATGGCTGAGGTCGCCGGCTTCAAAATTCGAAAATTGAAATTCGAAATTCGAAAAACCACCCGTCCCGCCATCGGGCCCGCGCCGCCCGCAGGGGATCAAGACTCGGGAATCGAAAATCGAAAATCCCTCCGGACGGTCCTCATCGCCAACCGCCACCCGCGCCTGCACCTCGACCGCCGCGCCGTGAAGACCCTGATCGCCGTCCTGGATACCAGGTTTCACGCCGTGCCGGACAGGTCTGCCGGCCGGACTTCAAATGCGGATGCGGGCACTCCGGCGCCCCCATCCGCCATCCGCGATCCGCGATCCTCAGTTCGGAGCGCCTGCCCTCCCGGCGACCTCTCCCTGGTTTTCCTGACCGACGCCGCACAGGCCCGGCTTCACGCCGATTTCCTTGCCGACCCGACCCCCACGGATGTCATCACCTTTGAAGGCGATGCCGCCCACGGCACGGCCGGCGAGATCTGTGTGTCCGCCGACACCGCCGCCACCTACGCCCGGGCCCACCGGCGGGATTTCAGCGCCGAACTCACGCTCTATGTTATCCACGGCTGGCTGCATCTGGCCGGATACGACGACCTCCAACCCGAAAAAAGGCGGGCCATGCGGCGCGCCGAAGCCCGCGCCGTGAAGCTCCTCCAATCGGCCGGTGTCCGCCCGCGTTTCTCCCTGCGGCACTAAGCAACTTCGGCCCGCTCACGGCAACCGCCCGACGGTGGCCACTCATGGCTGTCGCCGCGTCGCCCCCTCCCCCGGCGGGTGTCACGCAAGCCGTGACACTCGCGGTGGCCGTATCTCCGGGCCGGCCGGTTCTTCCTGCAAAAAACTTTTGCGTCCGGGCCGCTTTGCGTGACCTTGGGTGCGCACCATGTCCGCCCGTCCCCCCGATCAAACCGTCACCCTCCGCACCGCCTTTTTCTCGGGCCTCTTCCTGCTCGCCCCGCTCGGGATCACGGTCTGGGCCTTTTTCAAGATTACCGGCATGGTCGGCGGCAGCTTCCGGCCGCTGTTCGACACGGTCATCCCCAGCCGCTTTCAGGACATCCCGCTCGTCTGGGAAATCGCCGCCACCCTCGTGGTGTTCGCCCTCATCACGCTGTTCGGCTTCGTCTCCCATTATTTTTTCGGCAAGTACCTGCTCGATCTGGGCGAGCGTGTCATCCTCGGGATCCCCGGCCTCAATACGGTCTACAGCTCCGTCAAACAGGTCGTCGCCACCTTCGGCTCCCAGAACCGCAATCTCTTCAGTCAGGTCGTGCTCGTGCAGTATCCCCGCGCCGGAGTCTGGACCCTCGGATTCCTCACCAGCAAGACGCAGGCCGAGGCCCAGGCCCGCGCCGGCCAGGAACTCTGGTCCGTCTTCGTGCCCACGTCGCCCAATCCCACCAGCGGCTTCGTCCTTTTTTTCCCGCCCGCCGAGATCACCGTCCTCGATATGTCCGTCGGCGACGGCATGAAGATGGTCATCTCCGGCGGCGCCGTCGTGCCGCCGTGGAATCCGGCGGGACCCGCCCGGAAGCCTCCCGCCCCTCGGGCCTGATCGTGTGCCCGGCCTCCCGCTCCAGACCGACGCCTTCGTGCTGCTGAAGCGCCCGCCGTCGGACGCCTTCCAGGGATACAACGTCTTCTCCGCCGGACACGGCGCGCTGCTCGTGCACCAGCGCATCTCCCGGAAGGCCGCCGCCACCTCCGTCGCCCTCGATCTGTTCGACGAGGTCGCGCTCCGCCTCGAAAGTTCCAACCAGGGCCAGACGTGGTTCGTGCAGGAGGTCCGCCTGCTTACGCGCCACGCCGACCTGGGCCGCAACTACGAGACCCTCCGCCATGCCTCCGCGCTGGCCGCGCTCGTCGCCCGCAATCCCGTGCACGAGGACAGCCGCCTCCAGGTCGCCGCCCTGCTGCGCCAGGCCCTCGCGTCCTTCGCCGCCGGCGCCCGGCCCGAACTCGTGTGGTTCAAGAGCCTCTATTGCTTCGCGCGCGACGAGGGCTATCCGGTGAAGCAGGACTGGCTTGCCTCACTGCCGGCCACGCAGCGGACGGCCGCCGAACAGCGGCTGCACACTCCGCTGGCAGAGCTGGGAATGACCGAAGTTGAAAATCCGACATCCGAAACGCTGATCCAGCTCCTCGAAAATTATCTCCGCCGCCACACCGAGGTCCTGCTGGAATGAATTTCCCGCCAACGGAACGAAAGGCCCTCAACCCGGGCCACGGAGGCTTTGCCGCAACAAGGCGCAAAATTTCCAAGGCGTCGTCGCAAGTCTCCCGCGCGCCGATCGGCGCAATGGAGGCTCCTTCGCAGCCCCGGATCCCTTGCGCCTTGTTGCGGCCAACTTCCGGGATTGGCCTTCCGGGTGTTTCGTGTCGTTCGTGGTGAACCGATGGAATTCAACCTCGACCAGCGCACCGCCAGCCTGAGCGTGGGCGAATTCGCGGAGTTCACCACCGGCCCGCATGATGCCGGCGGCGGTTCCGCCGGGATCTGGCGGGCGCAGCTCGGCACCCACTGGCACAACGAGCTCCGCGCCCGCGCCGCGGAGGAAACCCCCGGCGCCGAGTTCGAGGTCGCGATCACCGGCCGGATCTTTCACGGCGGCTGGACGCTCACCCTGACCGGCCGCATCGACCAGCGCGTGCACCTCGCCGGCACGGTCACCCTCCGCGAGATCAAGACCGTCACTCGTCCGCTGCCCACCGACGAGTCCGCCCTGCGCGCCGATTACCCCGGCTATTTCGTGCAGCTCGCCAGTTACCTCACCCTCGCCCGGATTGCCCCGACCGTCTTGGGCTCCTCGTCCCTCGACCCTCGTCCCCCGTCCCTTCGGGGCGAACTCGTGTTCGTCGAGGCCGGCAGCGGGCTCGCCCAAACCGTCCCGCTCACCTCCGCCGACGAGGGCCTTTTCCGCGCGCAGCTCGAGCGCGTGGCCGAATTCCTGAACCTGCGGCTCCGCGCCCGCGAGCGCCTGCGCGGCCTGCGCTTCCATTCGCCGTTCGCCACCCTGCGCCCCGGCCAGGAAACGACCCGGGCCGAGCTCACCGCCGCGTTCGAGCGGCAACCCCTCGTGTTCTTCGAGGCGCCGACGGGCTTCGGCAAGACCGGCGTGCTGCTCGAGTTCGCCCTCGGCCAGCTTCGCGCCGGCCACTTCGACCGCGCGCTCTACCTCACCAGCAAGTCCACCGGCCAGCTCCAGGTCGTCCGCACCCTCGCCGCCATGACCGCCACTTCCCCGGATGAGTGTCATATAATAGATGACACTCTTCCGGGACCCGCCGCGACGCCCGTCGCGGTCTGGCATGTGCGCAACAAGGGCGAGCACTGCGTCAACGCCACGTTCCACTGCGTGCGCGAGTCGTGCGGGTACCTCGACCGGCTGGAGGCACGCTGGCCCGCGAGCGGCCTGTCGCGGTTCTACCTCCTGGAAAACCACCCGCGCGACCTCGACACCCTCCGCGCCGCCGGCCGCGACGCCCGCATCTGCCCCTACGAAATCACCCGCGCCGCGCTCGCCTTCAACGACGTCTGGATCGGCGACTACAACTACGTCTTCGCGCCCCGCACCCGGCCGCTCTTTTATAACCAGCCCGGCTTCGATCCCGCGCGCACCCTCCTGATCCTCGACGAAGCGCACAATCTCCCCTCGCGGGTGGCCGACGCCCGCTCGCACGCCGCGCGGGCCGACGACGCCCGGGCCCTGCTCGCGGAGCTCGACCACCTCCACGCCCCGGCTCCGCTGGTCCGGGCCTGGGAAAGCTGGTCCCGGCTGCTCCTCGCGCTCCAGCCGGTGGACGCACTCGATCCCGCACTCGAGGCCGACACCGCCGACACCCTCGCCAAGATCGCCAGCCTGCTCGCCGACCTGCCGCTCGACTACGCCGCGCTCGGCCCGCATTTCAGCGGACAGCTCTGGCAGGTGCAGGAGCTGAACGACTGGCTGGCCGATGGCCGGCTGAAGAAGCTCCTCTGGTGCCCGCGGCCCGGCGAACTCGCCTTTACTTGTCTCGACGCCGCCGACGCCATCGGCGACACGCTGCGGGAATACGGCGGCGTGGTGCTCGCCAGCGCGACGCTGTCGCCGACGGAAAATTTCGCCGAGGCCTGTGGCATCTCGGCTTTCGGACACCGGAAACCTGACAGCGCCCGAGCGGATCCTGGTTTGGAAAACTTTCCGGCATCCGGTATCCGCAATCCGCAATTGGCGTTCGCGCACGTCAGTGCGCAAACCCCCTGGCGCGACCACGCCTACGACATCGCGGTTGATGCGCGCGTCGACACCACCTTCCAGCAGCGCTCCCGCCATTTCGCCACGACCGCCGCCACGATCGCCGCCCTCCAGGCTTCGGCGCGGGGCCCCGTGGCGGTGTTTTTTCCCAGCTACGCCTACGCCGAGTCGGTCGCCCGCGAACTCGAGCGCGCCGCCCCCCTGCGCGTGGCGGTCCAGCCGCGGCTGCACGATCTCGCGGCCCAGACCGCGTGGGTCGAGCAGTCGCTCGCGTTCACGGACGCGCTCTTCCTCGTGCTCGGCTCCAGCTTTGCCGAGGGCATTGATGCGCTGGGCGGCCGGGTGACGCATGCAATGGTCGTCGGCCCGGCCCTGCCGGAGGTCAACCCGGTGCAGCGCGCGCGGCTGGCGGAATTTTCCCCGCTTGGCCGGGAGGCCGCCTTCCGCCGGGTCTATCAGATTCCCGGCATGACCAAGGTCAACCAAGCGCTCGGCCGGCTCGTCCGCGCCCCCGGCCAGCGCGCCCGCGTCATCCTGCACTGCCGCCGCTTCCTGGAACCCGCCTACGCCAGCCTGCTCGCCCACGACTACCAGTTCGGTTTCAATGTCCTCGAGGACGCCGATCTCGCCGCCTGGCTCGCGCGGCCGGACTGAGCGGGCCAGCCGGGCGGAAATTATTCCACGCATCGTAACGGCAGCACCGGGTTTCGCCGTCATGACAGGCTCATGCCCGCACTGCGCCATGGTCCATCCGACGGTTCGCTTTTCCCCTGCCCAGTTCCTTCCCTTCCTGTGATAGCGGCAACCCATCCGGAGCTTGCCTCCGCTGCGGCCTGAGCGGATCGTTTCTCCCAGAATTTAGCGCACTTTCCCCGCCGTACTTGGTCAGATCAGGGCGATCCCTCCTTTACCCTCTTGAAATCCATCTTCCTCCGGCTTGCCGGTCTGTTGCTGCTCATCGGGTCGTTCGCCAGCGCCGCCCCCCAGGGTTCGGCGATCACCGCCAAGGAAATCGCCCAAGGCTACCGCGATTCCGTCGTCCTCGCCATGCCCCGCGCCTCAGTGCGGGCCACCGTGGACGCGGCCGAGGCCGGCGAGGGCCTGCATATACGCCGCAAGTTCGCGCGCTTCGGCGACCTGCGGGTCCTTGAGCTGAAGTCCACCGAGACCGTCACCCAAGCGGTCAAGCGCCTGCAGGCCACCGGCCGCTACGAGTACGTCGAGCCCGACAACCTGATTCATGCACTGAGCACGCCCATCGATCAGTACTTCAGTTCCGAACAATGGTCACTTAGTAACACCGGTTCCAACGGACCGGGCAACGGAGTCGCCGGCGCGGACATCGGCGCGATCGCCGCCTGGAACACGATCACGGACGCTTCCAGTGTGATCGTGGCCGTCGTGGATTCGGGCGCCCGCCTCACGCACCAAGATCTCGCCAGCAATCTGTGGAGCAATCCCAGCACCACCGCGGGTGTCGCCGGCACCCACGGGATTGATTCCACCGTTTCGAATACCAGTTCCGGCTATTATGAGCCCATCGATCAGGCCGGACACGGCACCCATGTTTCCGGCATCATCGGCGCAGTCGGCAACAACCCCTACGGCATTGCAGGCGTCGCCTGGAAAGCCCAGCTCATGGAGCTGAAGTTCATCGCGGCCAACGGCTACGGCTCCGAGTCGGATGAGGTCAATTGCATTGACTTCGCAATCTCGAACGGGGCCAAGGTCATCAATGCCAGTTTTGGCAGCAACACCTACTCCAATTCCGAGTTTGATGTGATCCAGAAAGCCGGCACTCACGGCATCATCTTTGTCGCTGCCGCCGGCAATGCCTCCCTGAACAACGACACGGCCCCCTTCTATCCCGCGGACTACCCGCTCGACAACATCGTCTCGGTCGCGGCGACCGACAACACGGACGCCTTGGCGAGCTTCTCCGACTACGGACCGGGCTCCGTCGATTTGGCTGCGCCGGGCAGCGCAATCTTTTCGACCTATTATGAGACTTCAAGCGGGGCTGGCAGCGACGCTGCTTATGCCACACTCAGTGGCACCTCCATGGCCGCGCCGCATGTCACGGGCGCGGTCGCTTTGCTGCTGGCGAAGTTTCCCACCGACACCTACCGCCAGACCATCAACCGCCTGCTGCGCTCGGTGACGCCGGTCGCCGGACTCAGCGGCAAGGTCCAGACCGGCGGCCGGCTCAACCTCGCCAACGCCATCACCTCCACGTCAAACACCCCGTTCAACGACAGCTTCGCCAGCCGCGCCATCGTGACCGGGGCCAACGTCACCATCCGCTCGAACAACACCGGCGCGACCGAGGAGACCGGGGAACCCCAGCACGCCGGCGTCGCTACCTCCGCCTCGCTCTGGTGGACGTGGACCGCCCCCACCACCACTTCGGTCTTCTTTGACACCAGCGGCAGCGGGTACAGTCCCGTCGTCGCCGTCTACACCGGCACCGCCGTCGGCAGCCTGACGCCCGTCGCCAGCAATGATTCCACCACCTCTGGAACCAGCCGACTCACGATTCCCGTGACGCAGGGGACGACCTACCAGATAGCCGTCGCCAGCAAGGGCACAAGCGGCGCCACCGGGTTGACCCTGCTCGCCATCGGTTCCATCCCAGCCAACGACAATTTCGCCAATGCGCAGCTGGTCACCGGCTCGAGTTTTGTGCTCAACGCAACCACCCTCAGCGCCTCACGGGAGACGGGCGAGCCCGATCCAACTGCGCCCACCAATTATGCCGCCGGCCACACCGTCTGGTACCGTTGGGTCGCGCCCACCAGCGGCCACTACGGCCTATCGGCCTACAGCCCGCTGATTGACATGCTCGCCGGCGTTTACACCGGGTCCTCCGTTTCGTCCCTCACCAAGGTCGCCTGGGATGACGATGCCGCCTCCAACAGTTCCACCGGGGCCATCAATACCAACAGCTACGTGTCCTTCACCGCGACCGCCGGCACCACTTACTATTTCCAGATCGATACCACCAATGAGAACCCGTCGGGTGGCGACTTCACCCTGTCACTCGCCGACTCCGCCTGGCAGTACCCGGTCCTCGGAGGCGTGGTCTCCTCGGCGGCCATCGGCAGCACCGGCACGATCTATTTCGGCGCCGGCACCACCATCACCGACCAGCCCCTTGGGAGCGGCAGCTACCCCGAAACCAGCATTTACGCCCTCAATCCCGACGGCACCAAGAAATGGAGCTATCCGACGGGCCAGCCGTTCGAGCTTTCCTCGCCCGCCGTGGGCAGCGATGGCACCGTCTATATCGCCTCGGGCGACGACAAGCTCTACGCCCTGAATGGCGCCACTGGAGCCCTCAAGTGGACTTATACGGGTACGACGCCCCTACTCATCACCCCGGCCATTGCCGCGGACGGCACCGTCTATTTCCGCGACGATACCACGCTCTATGCGCTCAAGGACAACGGCACGAGTGCCACCTTGAAATGGAGCTTCGCGATCAGCGGCAGCACCTACTCCTCGCCCGCGATCGCGGCCGACGGAACCGTGTATGTGGGCGCCACCGGCGGCTCCTTCTACGCCGTGAACCCCAGCACCGGGCTCCAGAAATGGAAGTTCACCGCCGACAATGATATCTATACTTCGCCCACCATCGCGAGCGATGGAACCGTTTATTTCGCCACGCTTTCGGGCAGTCTCTACGCGCTGAATTCGTCCGGCTCGCAGAAATGGAAATGGACCGGCACCGGCGGAAACAGCATCACGTCCTCGCCCTCCCTCGGGACTGATGGCACCCTTTATTTCGGCGCCTATGACAACAAACTCTACGCCCTGACCGACACCGGCAGCGGCGCCACGGTCAAGTGGACCTACACCATGGGCGACCAGGTTCGCGCCTCCTCGCCGGCGGTTGGGACCGACGGCACGGTCTATATCGGCGACTATGACGGCAAAGTTTACGCGGTGAATTCCAGCGGCGCCCTGGTGCGGGTCTATTGCACCGGCGCCCTCATCCGCTCCTCGCCCATGATCGCCAACGGTCTGCTCACCTTCGGCAGCGCAGATGGCCAGCTCTACGCCTTCAACCTGAATGCCTCCGCCAACCAGGCGCCCGCAGCCTCAGCTTGGCCGGTCTTCCACCACGACGTGCAGCGTACCGGTCTTTACACCTCCAACTTCGTCTCCATCACCACCTCGCCGTCGAGCCAGACCGTCGCCATCGGTGGCACGCTCACGCTTAGCGTCAGCGCCACGGGCCCCGGTTCACTCTCGTACCAATGGTACTACAACGGCTCCGCCATTAGCGGCGCGACCGGGTCGACCTACACCCTGGCGAATGCGCAGACCTCCAATTCCGGCACGTACACGGTCACCGTCACCAGCAGCTCCGGCCCGACCGCGACTTCGACGCCCGCGGTCATCACGGTGACCAACGCGATCGCCGGACGCCTGACGAATCTCTCGGTCCGGACCACTGCCGGAAGCGGGGCGCAGACCCTGATCGCCGGGTTCGTCATCAGCGGCGGCACCAAGTCCATGCTCATCCGTGGCATTGGCCCGACCCTGGGTACCTACGGCGTCACCGGCGTGCTCCCGGATCCGTTGTTGCAGATCTATACCCCGGGAAACTCCACGGCCCAATATTCCAATTCGGGCTGGGGCAGTGTCAGCTCCGCGACGACCGCGGCGCTCGACGCCGCCTTCGCCTCCACCGGCGCCTTCACCCTCCCCGATCCCACGTCGAAGGACGCCGCCTTGCTCGTGTCGCTCGCCCCCGGCGTCTATTCGGCCCAGATCACGGGCGCGAGCGGTGACACCGGCATCGCGCTGGCCGAGCTCTATGACGCCGACGGCACCTATGCCACCGGCCAGCTGACCAATGTCTCCGCCCGCGCCCAGGTGGGAACGGGCAACGGCGTCCTGATCGCCGGCTTCGTCATTTCCGGCACCACGAACAAGACTGTGCTTATCCGCGGCATTGGTCCCGCCCTGGCCACCTATGGCGTGACCGGCGTGCTGCCTGATCCGCGACTGGATATCTACCAGCACAGCTCCTCCACCCCCATCTACACCAATATCGGCTGGGGCACCGGCGGCTCCGCGAACACCGCCGCACTCACCGCCGCCTTCACCTCAACGGGCGCCTTCCAGCTGACAAATACCAGCTCCAACGACTCCGCGCTGCTCATTTCGCTCCCGCCCGGCGTCTACTCCGCCCAGGTCAAGGGCGCCAGCGGCGACACCGGCGTCGCCCTGATCGAGGTCTACCTCGTGCAGTAAATGCAGTGCGGGGTCGCCGACCTCGCCGCTCAAAAAGGTAGGGCAAATCCTCCGGATGAGCCGAGCATGGTCGCGGCTCGTCGAGGACGACTCGCCCTACCTGTCGGATTCAGGCCAAGCGACCGACCGACCTCAGATCACGGCGCCCCCGCCGGCTCCGCCTTCAGTTTCGGCGGCTCGTTCAGGCGCTCGACCTTCAACGTGCGGCTGAACCGCACGGCGTCCGTGAAGCCCACCAGCGCCAGCGTGGTCGCGTCCACCCAGCCCGGTTGCCCGGCCACCCATTTGCCGCCTCGTACCACGCGCGGTGCCTGAACCCCAATCCGGGCCCACGTGACCTGCACCCCATCCACCGCCACTGAGTAGCCCATCCCCATGCTTGCCAGCCAGCGAACCATCCCCTGGGAGCGGTTGACTTCCCAATACCCAGCCCCGCCATCGATGCCATAAGTCCAGTCACCACGAAATATTGGCCACCACCACCTCGCGGCGTTCAGGGGGTGGGTCTCCACCACCCAGAGAATCCGGTCGGTCGCCCAAACCTTGACCGGGCTTAAATCGATTTTGGCGATCCGGACGCTGCGTGCTGCCTTCGCTTGCAGCAGGCCTACTTTCAACGGCAAATCAAGCAACGGCAGGGGGCGATCCAGCTCCAGGTCGGTCGTAAGTTCACCCTCCTGCAGTTTGTCCGGCAGCTGATCCGCGAGCTCAGCGTTCAGCGTTACGGTCGAATGGAGATAGGCATCCCCTGGCACCGCAACGGGAGGTGTCGCAGGCATCTGGTGGTCGCGCGCATGAGCTTCAGCCTGCCTTAAGGCCACAAAGCGGTGCGTTTCTTCGTCCACACGCTCCGGAGGAATCTGCAGCACCCGGCGCAACGGAAGACCCAGAGGACCACCTCTAGCCCACCCCACCGCATTCAGCCATGCGCCATCGGCCCCGCGCCATGACAACCTCGTAACGGATGCGCTTAACACGCGATCCTCGGGTACTCCGTGCGCCTGGAGCTCAAAAAGGATATGAATCGACTTTGTATCTGCGTAGTTGGGCCCACGATCGATCGAGGGGCGCTCCAAGGTCAGTGAAACTCCGCGGGCCACTTCCGGGTCCGGCCCCATCCGATGTAGGACGATGTCCCACGGCCACACACTCGCCGCCACCATCGCCAGCCCGATGGCCGCAAGGCCCAATCCGCCCGAGCGCCATGTCCGCAAGGTGAGAAACTGATGGACCACCACGCCGGCGAGTCCCGCCAGAACCAGCGCCAGCACGACCAGCACCCGGGATTCCTGGACCGTCAGCGACACACGTCCCAAGTCCGGCAGATAGGCCACCTGGAGCAGGCACGCTACAGCCACCACAAAGATCACCGCCAGCGTCAGCGTAAAGTACCGGGCGAAATTCTCCGACAGCACGGCCAGCGCCAGCGATGGCAGCACGAACATCGCCTGCCAGACGATGCTCTCCATCATGGCCTCGCCGATCTCGTGCGCCCCAAAGCCGCACATCAGCCACCACGGCAGGCTGATCAGCACAGGAAGCACCCCAAAGATCAGCAGCGTCCCCAGCACTTTCGCCCCAAGGAGGCGCGCGCCGGAAATCGGCCGGGTCTTCCAGCCGGCCTGCGTGCCGACCAGCGCATCCCCGTGGATCAGCACGGCCACCAGGATGTAAATCATGAGGCCGTCCAGCCATGTGCAGAGGTTCACGTAGAGTTCGATCCGGCCGAACCAGGTGAAATCCACCCCGTCGCCGGCGCGCAGCGCCACGCCCAGCCCGATCTTCGCCACCATCAGCAGCACCCACAGCGCGAGCGGCAGCCGCATCCGCACCAGATCCTTTTTGACGATATGCCAGATGAGTTTCATGCGGCGGCTCCCTTGAGGGTTTCACTGCGACCTGCGCGGGCCAGCGTCAGGAAAATTTCCCGCAGCGCCATCGGCCGCGCCAGCACCGTCCCGCCCGGAAACCGCTCCCGCCAGGCGCGCTCCGACGCCTCGCCGGCATACGCCGGATCGACATACCGCGTCAGCGCCCCCGCCTGCTCCCACTCCAGCCAGCCGGCCACGGGCCCCGTTTCCGCCGAAGCGCCCGTGACTTCCACCCGCCGGAACCGCCCCAGCAGCCCGTCGGCGGATTCGTCCAGCCGCAGCCGCCCCTGGTCCAGCAGCGCCACGCGGTCGCACAGGCGCTCGACTTCCTCGATGTCGTGCGACGACACCAGCACCGTCCAGTCGCCCGCCGCGGAAACCTCGAGCAATCCGCGGACAAATTCCTCCCGCACCAGCGGATCCAGGCCGCTGAAAGGCTCGTCCAGCACCAGCAGCTTCGGCCGGTAGGCCAGCGCCGACAGCAGCGCCGCCTTCATCAGCATGCCGCGCGAGAGATGCTGCAGCTTCCGGTTCTCCGGGAGCGCAAATTGCGCCAGCAGGGTGCTCTCCAAGCCCCGGTCCCACGTCGGATAAAACGGCCGGCAGTAGTCCAGAAACTGCCGCACGTTCATCCACAGCGGCAGCTGCTGGTTCTCCGACACGTACCCGATCTGGGCAAACTCGCGTTCCCCCAGCTTCCGCGAGTCCGTGCCCAGCACCCGTGCCTCGCCCGCGGTCGGCGCCAGCAGGTTCATGAGCAGCTTCAGCGTCGTGGTCTTGCCCGCGCCATTCGGCCCGAGCAGCGCGCACAGGCTGCCGGCCGGCAGACTGAAATCGAGTCCGTGCACCGCCTCCGTCCGCCCGAACCGCCGGGTAAGATTGTGGGTTTCGATGATGTTCATGGGGAAATTTGTCCGCTCATTTGCCGCCGAGCTTCTTCCAGTGCGCCGCCAGCGCCGCCTGCACGTCGTCCAGGCCCAGGCCGAGTTTTCTCGCCTCGACCACCAGCCACTCCACTTCCGCGCCCAGCAGCTCCGCGCGCTCCTTGCGCCCGCCGAGCTCGCGCTCCGCCACCACGCTCCCGACCGCCGGCGTGGTCACCAGCACGCCCTCGCCCACCAGCGCGGCGACGACCTTGTGCGCCGTGTTCGGGTTCACCTTCAGCTCCTGGCTGAGCACCCGCACCGAGGGAAACTTGTCCCCGGGCCGCAACTGCCCCGTCACCACGGCTTTTTTCACCGCGAACAGGATCTGCTCCGCCACGGGCAGGCCCGGCTTGAGTTCGATGGAAAAGGGAAGCACTCTGTTCTAGTCGCACTAGTACGGATGGTACGGCAAGCAAATTCTCAAAAAAACCTTCCCTCGTCTCGCGCGAGCCGTCACAAACGGGACACGTGGCCACGTCCAAGACCATTGGTTCCGGGGAGATTCACGCTGCGATCGAGCGGCTGGCCGCAGCCATTTCCACCCGCCATGGTCCCGGACGGCCCCTCCTGCTCCTCGGCATCGCCAACGGCGGCGTCGAGCTGGCCAGGCGCCTCGCCACCCGCCTTTCGCCCCGCGGCTCCCGCCCGGCCGTCGCCTGCGGCACCCTCGACATTTCCTTCCACCGCGACGACATCGGCCGCCACCCGATCCCCAAGGAGTTCGCCCCCACGCACATTCCCGCCGATGTCCACGGCGCCGCCGTGATCCTCGTCGACGATGTCCTGTTCTCCGGCCGCACCATCAAGGCCGCCCTCGACGAGCTCTTCGACCACGGCCGCCCGGCCAAGGTCGAGCTCGCCATCCTGGTCGACCGCGGCGGCCGCCTGCTTCCCGTCGCCCCCGACTATACCGGCCTCTCCCTCGCCCCGGGCGAAAAGGAAAAGGTCACCGTCCTGCTCCACCCCAAGAACCCCAATCTCGACCTCATTCGCCTCGAGCCCGCCCAGCCTGGGAAACCCGGCATCCGCCATCCGCAATCCGCCCTTCTCTAATGCCCTGGACCCGCCGCCACCTGCTCACCCTCGAGGAGCTCTCCCTCGCCGAGATCGACCAGATCCACGCCACCGCCGCGGCGTTCAAGCGCACCCTCTCGCGCAGCGTGAAAAAGGTCCCCGTCCTCCGCGGCAAGACCATCGTCAACCTCTTCCTCGAGCCCAGCACGCGCACCCGCATGGCCTTCGACATGGCCGCCAAGCGCCTCAGCGCCGATGTCATCTCCCTCGACGGCAGCAGCTCCAGCACCTCCAAGGGCGAGACGCTCCGCGACACCGCGCAGAACATCCAGGCCCTCCAGGCCGACATGATCGTCATCCGCCACGCCGCCGCCGGCTCGCCGCTCTACCTCTCGCGCATCCTCAACATCCCCGTCATCAACGCCGGTGACGGCGCCCATGAGCACCCGACGCAGGGCCTCCTCGACACCTTTACCATGAAGGAGCACCTCGGCCGCCTGAAGGGCCGCAAGGTCGTCATCCTCGGCGACATCCTCTTCAGCCGCGTCGCCCGCTCCAACATCCATGCGCTCACCAAGCTGGGCGCCGCCGTCACGCTCGTCGGCCCGTCCACGCTCGTGCCGCACTGGTTCACCGACCTCGGCGTGAAGGTGTCCCACGACCTGAAGTCCGCCCTCGCCGACGCCGAGGTTGTCATGCTCCTGCGCATCCAGCACGAGCGCCAGGCCAGCAGCCATTTCCCCTCGCTCGGCGAGTACACGAGCATGTTCGGCCTCAACAAGACCCGCGCCTCCTGGCTCAATCCGAAGGCGATTATCATGCACCCCGGCCCGATCAACCGCGGCGTCGAGATCGACAGCGAACTCGCCGACGGCGAGCGCAGCGTGATCCTCGAGCAGGTCACCAACGGCATCGCCGTCCGCATGGCCGCGCTCTACCTTTGCCTTGGTGGGCAACCTGAAAACGTCTACGCCGGACCCGACCCAAGGTAATCTTTCGCATTCTTCGTACTCCTACCCTTTCTCACCATTCCCATGCCTCACTCATTTTCCCTCCCGCGTCCCTTTGCGAGCACGAGGAACGAGCAAGAGTAAGGGAAAGATTCGATCCCTTTTCCGATGCCCTCCCTCTGGATCCGTAACGCCCGCGTCATCGACCCCGCCGCCCGGCGCAATGCCATCGGCGACGTGTTCATTGCCGACGGCAAGTTCGTCGCCTCCCTGTCCGCCGCGGCGAAGAAATCCGCCCGGAAGATCGACGCCGCGGGCCTCGTCGCCTGCCCCGGTCTTGTCGACATCCACGTCCACTTCCGCGAACCCGGCCAGACGCACAAGGAAACGATCGCCACCGGCTCCCGCGCCGCCGCCGCCGGCGGGTTCACGACCGTCGTGTGCATGCCGAACACCGCGCCCGTCGCCGACAACGCCGGGACGATCCAGTTTATCAACGACGCCACCCGCCGCGACGCCGTCATCAAGGTCCTTCCCACCGGCTGCATCACCGTCGGCCAGAAGGGCGCCGCCCTCGCGCCGTTCGGCTCGCTGAAGCGCGCCGGCGTCGTCGCCCTGACCGACGACGGCGACTGCGTGCAGAGCAACGAGCTCATGCGGCGCGCCTGCGAGTACGCCAAGATGTTCGACCTGCCGATCATGGACCACTGCCAGGACGCGTCCCTGACGCAGGGCGCGGTCATGAACGAAGGCGCGGTCTCGACCCGGCTCGGCCTCCGCGGCTGGCCGCACGCCGCCGAGGACATCATCGTCGCCCGCGACGTCATCCTCTCGGAATACACCGGCGCGCACCTGCACCTGCAGCATATCTCGTCGCGCTACTCCGTCGGCATCATCCGCCGCGCCAAGACCCGCGGCGTGAAGATCACGGCCGAGGCCACGCCCCATCATCTCGCGTTCACCGACGACGAGCTCGGGACCTACGACACGAACTTCAAGATGAACCCGCCGCTGCGCACCGCGGCCGACCGCCGCGCGATCATCGCCGGCCTGCGCGATGGCACGCTCGACTGCATCTCGACCGACCACGCGCCGCACACCGACTACGAGAAGGACAAGGAATTCGACTACGCGCCGAACGGCATCCTCGGCCTTGAGACGGCACTGGCTGTCGCGCTCGACGTACTGGTGCGGCAGAGCAAGTTCAAGCTCGCCCACGTCGTCGACCTGATGACCCGCCAGCCCGCGCGCATCCTCGGCTTGCCGGCCGGCTCCCTCACTGCGGGCGCCGCGGCCGACTTGTGTCTCTTTGATCCGGTGGAAAAGTGGCGCTACGACGCCAAGGCCGGTTTCAGCAAGTCGAGCAACTCCCCCTGGCACGGCCGGGCCCTGACCGGCCGCGTAAAGACGACGATCGTCGACGGCCGGATCGTCTTCGACCGCGGCCGGATTGTTTAGCCGCGAAGAGCACGCTACGCTCTGCCCGTAAATCCCGGAGGGTTGGCCACAAGCAGTCACAAGGGAATAGGGGCTTCGGAGGAGTGTCCATTGCTCCTATAGGCGCGCGGGAGATTCGAGCCGGAGACCCGGGAATTTTGTGCCCCTTTGCGGCTAACTTCCGATGGCCGGCCTTCGTGATCTTCGTGGTGAAGCACCGGAACGAATAACCCGCGACCCCGCACTTGGCGTTGCGCGGCCGGCGGTTTTCCTCCGCACTGGAACCCCATGGCTCCCGCCGTTTCTTCCGCCCTTGAGGCCGCCCCGTACGCGCTGGTGATCGGCGGACTGCTCCTGCTGTGGCGGCTGGGACTGAGCCCGGCCGCCCGCCGCACACCCGCAGTGCTGCCGGCGTGGAGCATTTCGGCCGCCGATTTTTTCCTGTTTCTCTGGACGGCGATTTGCGGCGGCATCGTCGGGCCTTACGCCGCCGGGCTGTGGTTCAGGCATCACGCGCTGACCAACGACCTCCGCGTAGTCCTTGGCACGGCCGCCTTTCAACTCGGCCTGCTCGCCGGCGTGCTGGTGTTCAAGCTCAGTTTCGGCCGGCGCACTATTCCGCCACCACTCTCGCCTATAGCCGTCAACCCGCTGCTCGCCGGTGCCGCCACTTATCTTGTCGCCCTGCCAGTCGTGCTGGTCAGCAGCCTGATCTGGGAAGGCCTGCTCAAGGTCTGCCATATTCCGGCCCCGAAGCAGGAGGCCATCGACCTCCTGCTCCGCTCCCATGACCTGCCGACTGTCGCCGGGCTGCTCCTCTGCGCCATCGGCATCGCCCCCGTCACCGAAGAGCTGATCTTCCGGGCCGGGATCTTCCGCTATGTGCGCACCCGGCTGCCGCGGTGGGCGGCCCTGCTGCTGCCGGCCATCCTGTTCGGGGCCCTGCACTCCAACCTCGCGAGCTTCGCCCCCCTCGTGGCCCTCGGCGTCGTCTTCTCCCTGGCCTACGAACGCACCGGCCGCATCAGCACCACGATGATCGCCCACGCCCTCTTCAACCTGACCGCGGCGCTGCTCACTCTCGCCGGCGTGGACACCTGAGCAAGGACCGGACCTTGCCCGCTAATCTCCGCGAATGACCGCCAAGAAATCCAGATTGTCATTCTGAACAAAGTGAAGAATCCAATGGGATGTCATCGAAGTCCGCGGCGTAATCGCACGGGATGTCATACCCGCCGCGAGTGGCTAGACTTCGCCCTGCTCAGAATGGCAAATCCGGTCACCAGCGAATAAAGTCACCTTCCCGATCTGCAGCGGATCCTTTTGTGCACCCTTTCACCCGACATCACGCGGACTCCGTCTCGGCCCTCGGCGAGGAGGGGCTCATTGCGGCCATCCGCCGCTGGCTCGGGTCCGCTTCACCCCGCGCTCCCTTTGGCATCGGTGACGATTGCGCCGTGCTGCCCGCCGCGCACGGCCGCCAGCTCATTACGGTGGATCCGGTCATCTACGGACGGCATTTCGACGACACCATCCCGCCGCGCGCGGTCGGCGCGAAGCTCCTCAAGCGCAACCTCAGCGACCTCGCCGCCATGGGCGGCCGGCCCACCGCCGCCGTGCTGGCGCTCACCCTCGACGCCCGCGTAAACCGGCCGTGGCTGGAGCAATTCTACCGCGGCCTCGCCGCCTGCGCCCGCCAGTACCACGTGCCCATCGTCGGCGGGGACATCGCCCAGGCTGACGGGATCATCGCCGCCAGCCTCACCCTGCTCGGCGCCGCCTCCGGCCCGCGGATCGTGACACGCACGGGCGCGCGCCTCGGCGACATGATCTATGTCACAGGCCAGCTGGGCGGCAGCCTGCGCAGCGGACATCACTATCGCTTTCTCCCGCGGCTCGCCGAGGGCGCCTGGCTCGCCCGCCAGCCTGGCGTGCGTGCCATGATGGATCTCAGCGACGGCCTGGCGAAGGACCTGCGCGCCCTCACTCCTCCCGGCACCGTGCCCGCGATTCCGCCCGGCACCCTGCCCCTCCGTCCGGGTTGCACCCTCTCCGCCGCCCTCGGCGACGGCGAAGACTACGAACTCGTGTTCGCTCTCGCCGCGCGGACCGATACCACCCGCTTCAAACAGGCTTGGACGCTCGCCTTCCCGCGCACGCAGCTTACCTGCATCGGCCGGTTCGTCGCCGCCACGAAGCTACCGCTGGACGTCGTGGACCTGACCCAGTTCCACGGCTACGAACACCTGAAGCAATCCCTGCGCTCCTGATGAAAACATCGGAATGGGTCGGCCACAAAGAGTCACAAGGGATCTGGGACTGCGAAAATGTCACCACTGCGCCTCTAGGCGCGCGGGTGACTCGATCCGGAGCTGAGAAATCCTTGCGCCTCTTTGTGGCCAACGTCCGTTCATGACGATTTTGGAAAAACTCCGGACCGGTGTGACGACCGCCTCGGCCGCCGAAACCCAGGCACTTGCCGCGGAACTCGCCGCCGTGCTGCCGGCCGACACCACGCTCGCCCTGCACGGCAACCTCGGCGTCGGCAAGACGACCTTCGTGCAGGGCCTCGCCCGCGGTTTCGGCCTCACCGAGCCCGTGACCAGCCCCACCTTCAACATCTACACGGTCCATCGCGCTCCCAAGCCCGGAGGGCAGATCCCCTCCAACGGCGCCAACCCGCGCGAAGCCCCGCCGGCCTCGCGCACGCTCGTGCATCTCGACGCCTATCGGCTGGAAAGCGCCCGCGAAATCGAGGACCTGCTGCTGGAGGATTTCCTGGTTTCGCCCTGGTGCCTCGCCGTCGAATGGCCGGAAAAGATCGCCGCATGGCTGCCAGCCGGCGCCCTGCACCTCGAACTCGGCATCGCCCCCGATGAGCGGCACACGCTCCGGCTGCGCTGAGCCGGTTTTTTGCCGGGCGGGGTCGCTTGCGCCTAATTTGAAAGGCAGGGCGGACTATCCCTAATCCGCCGCGGTTGGTTCCGATGGACTCCGTTCAGCGCGTTAGCGATAACGCGCCCGACCGGCGCTGCCACGCGAGGACGAAAGGACGAACTAAGACCCGGAATTTAGTCACAACTGCCTTTCTTCCATCCGAACTTAGCGCTCCTCGCGCCTTGGCGGTGAAAATCAGTCCGCCCTTCCTCAGCTTCCGCGGACCGCCACGTAGTCACCCGAAAACACCGCGGCTTTCCGGCCCTCGCACAGCAGCTCCGCCGCGAGCGTCACGCGGGCCTTGCCATGGCGGTCCAGCGTGCGGAGAAACCGGTCAAACTGCACGGACGGGACGCCCAGGCACCTCGCCTCGAACGCGCCGGTGATCGGCAGAAGGTAATCCATCGTGTTGTGCTGGATCACTAGACGCGAGGTGTGGCCGGCCCGGCGAAGCACGAAGTACAGGTAAGTCCACGCCGAGAGAATCGACACCGCCGAGGCGCTGCCGCCAAAAACGGTGGCGTGGTGGTTGATATTGGGAGCCAGGGGCGCCCGCAGTGTCGCTCCGGCGGCATCGCAAGCCATGACGCGCACGCCCATGTCCGCGGAAAGCGGGATGTGCTGGTGCAGGTAAGCCTCGACCTCCGCCAGGGAGGGAACCGGACGCATGACGCGGGCCGCTCAGTCCGTGTGGGTCGGGGCTTCCGGGGCGGAGGCCTCGGCCGAAGGCGCGGGCGCTTCCGCCACCGGCTCGGCGGCCGGAGCCGCGGCGGCCGCGGGCGGAGCCTCAAACGGCGCGACCGACGGCGGCGCCTCCGGGAAATTCTCCGGGTCATGCTCCTCCGCCTCGACTTCCTTCTTGCGCGCCTCGGCCATCGGCGGGGCGGCGAACAGCCGGCCGTCGATGAACTCGGTCACATAGCCCTCGGTCACGAGCCAGCGCAGGTCGCCCTGCATCCGGGAAAGCTTCGTGCGCTCCTCGATGGTGAGCACCGGCTCGGCAGGCGCGGCCGGGGTGTCGGTGGCCGCTTCGGCCGCGGCGGGCGCCTTGGCCGGCGCGGGGACCTTGATCCCCAGGAACTTCGTGGCGAGTTCGCTCGCCTTGATCATCGGGTGCGCCTCGATGAACGAGATGAGCGCGCCGATGCTGTCGGCGAAGGTCTGGCCGGGCACGCGGAACTTGCGCTTCACCGCGCACACGTAGGAGACGCCCTTCGAGCCCTTCTTGAAGATGGTGAAGCGCTCGCGGCGCAGCCGGCCGCGCAGGGCGTTGGCCGTGTCGAGCGGGAAACGGCGCTGGCGCTCCAGCGCCCCCTCGGTCGCCCGGCGGATTTCACCCTCGGGCAGTTGCTCCGCAATCTTGCCATGGAAACGCGCGGAATCCGTCTGGCGCACCAGCTTGTCCTTGGCCTGGGCGAGCAGATAAGTACGGGCTTCCTCGAAGGTGTCGAAGGACGGAACGGCCGGCGCCGCGGCCTCGGCCGGAGCGGGAGCCACGGGCTCGGGGGCCGCGGGGGCCGTTTCCGCCACCGGAGCCCCGGCCGCCGGCACGTCGGCCGCGACCGCGGACGTTTCCGCCGCGGGCTCGGGCGTCGTGGCGGCATCGGGTGCCGCCGTCGGCTTCGCCGGCTTGCCGGCGGGCTTCCACGTGTAGCGCGTGGTCTTCTTCATCTTCTCGAGCCACTGGGCCACGACCTCGGGGTCGCGGATGGTTTCGATGCGGTTGCGATAGGCCTCCAGCGACATGCCGCGGATCTTCGCCGCGTGGTGCTGCTGCACGATCTGGTTGTACCGGTGGTAATTCGGCGGCCCGAGCAGTTCGCCCGTGACGGTGCACTTGTTGATGACCAGGAAATTTCCCTTCGGCGGCTCGATCTCCGCCTCGGCCCGGTCGAAAAACTTGTCCAGATGGGAACCCAGCACATGGGCGATGGCCGCCTCCTCGCTCTCGAAGGGCAGGCCGTCCGGCACGGAAATGTAGAGCGGTGCGGGCTTGGCGTCGGGCGGGCCCGCGGGCTTGCGGGTCAGCACCACGACGAACCGGTCCAGCTTGTCGATGACCGTGCGCGCGATCTCGAAGAGTTCGATCGTGCGGCAGGAGGAACGGATGGTCTTCGCGAGGGCGTTGAAACTCGTGTCCTCGGGATAGAACGTCGCACTGAAATAGGGGCTGTCATACGGACCGCGGTCCTGCGGCTCGCCGCGGTCGGCGTAGCGCGGGGCCCGCTCGCCTCCGGCCGGGCCGTCGCGACGCGGGCCGGGGCCGCCTTGGTAAGCCTGGCGACGGTCGCCGGTCTGCCGGCGGTCCCCGCCGGGATATTCGCGGCGCTCGCCCGCGCCGGCGTCCGCCGGACGGCCTTCCGGACCGCCGGTCACCGGACCGGTGGGCTTGCGGAAGGCGCGGCGGTCCCGCGGGGCGTCGCGGCGGTCGCCGCCCTCGCGGGGCGGGCGGTCGCCGCGCGGTTCGCGGGACTCGGGCGCGGACGACTTGTCCTGGGCCCATTGGGTGCCGAAGCTGAATCCCTGAAGCTGGCTCAGGTCGAGTTTGTTGAAATCCTTCGCGGGATTTTCCTTGGCGGGCGTGTCGTCCATGTAGTCTGAGGCAAAGCGGGTGCGGACCCGCGGTGGTTTGCTGAAGGCGCGCTGGGGCGCCGGTGTAGTCGGTGCGGAGTGTTCACGCGGCCCGAGGTGAGGCAAGCGATTTCCCGGGAGGGAATTCAGACGGAGAGGGAACTTTTGTGCGGCGCGCAGCGCGTGCGATATGGCCGTCATCCGGCCGCAGCCGCAAAGATTGGTGCCCGGGACAGGACTCGAACCTGCACGCCTTACGGCACACGCCCCTCAAACGTGTGTGTCTACCAATTCCACCACCCGGGCACGGGAAAACAAGGGAACGCGGACTAAGAGGAATCGCCCGATCCTTGTAAAGCCCTGAAATCGGCAGCGTGACGCACCCGGCGAATTTCGACTCGAAAACATCCCGGGCATGCGGCCGCTTCACCGGAGGCTACCGAGGGAGCGGAAATCGGAGATGGGAAGAGGCAAGCTGGATCAGCCTCTCTCCGTCCCGTCGGTTGTCTCCTGCAAAAATGGAAGGGGACCTCCGCCCCGCCTCACGTCCGCTGCCGGTCGGCGAGCGCGCGGGCGAGCTCGCCGGCGAAAAACGGCCCGCGGTAGACCAGGCCCGTGTAGACCTGCACCAGCGTCGCACCGGCGTCGAATTTTTCTCCGGCCGCCGCGGGATCCATGATGCCGCCGCTGCCGATGATCGGCAGCCGGCCGTGGGTGGCGCGCGCGATGTAATTGATGATCTCGGTCGACCGCCGGCGCAGCGGCGTGCCGCTCAGTCCGCCGGCCTCGCCCACCGCCGCCAGGGCGCCGGGCCGCTCCAGCGTCGTGTTGGTGGCGATGATGCCATCGAGGCCGTACTCGGCGATCGCGGCCAGCACCGCGTCTATCTGCGGGTAGTTCAGGTCGGGGGCGATTTTCAGCAGCAGCGGCTTGCGGGCCTGCCCCAGTTGCGCGGCCCGGTCGCGGTTCGCAGCCGTGATCGCGCCGAGCAGCTCGCGCAGCCGGTCGCCGTCCTGCAGCTGCCGCAGCCCGGGGGTGTTGGGGCTGCTGACATTGAGTACGAGGTAGTCGGCCTGTCCGGCGAGGAGGTGGAAGCTCGCCAGGTAGTCGGCAACCGCCTGGTCCAGCGAGGCGACCTTGGACTTGCCGAGGTTGATGCCCAGCGGAATGCGCCGTTGGCCGGGGCCGGGCCGGCGGGCCAGCCGTGCGGCCACGGCCTCGGCGCCGTGGTTGTTGAAGCCCATCCGGTTGATGATCGCCTCTGCCTTCGGATACCGGAACATCCGCGGCCGGTCGTTGCCGGGCTGGCGGAGCGCCGTGATCGTGCCGATCTCCACGTGCCCGAAGCCCAGCGCCGCGGCGGCGGGCCAGGCGCGGGCATTCTTGTCGAAACCCGCCGCCAGGCCGACCGCATTGGGAAAACTCAGCCCGAACGCCTCGACCGGGCGCGCGGCCGTCTGCGGCAGGCGGTTCCAGGCCTCCAGCAGCCGGCACAGCGGCGGCAGGACGGCCAGCAGCGCCAGCGCATCCACAGCCAGTTCATGCGCATGCTCGGGGTCGAGCTGGAACAGCGCGGGACGGATAAGCTTCTCGTAAAACAGACCCATGGCCGAAAACTGTGAAAATCGCCTTGGCAAAAGGCAAGGCCCGCAAGGGTAAACGCCCGGAAGCAAAGGATTTTTGCAGCCGCGGCCCGCCTTTTTCCTCCTCGTAACCCAGCGGCTTTTTTGTGCTTGTTTTTTAAGTGCCCCCTCGCACGCTGCGCCAAAAATCTTCCCCGCCTCCTCTTCTATGGCCAAAGCTACTTCTACTCTCGATTGGTGCGTTGTTCGTCTGGGCGAGGATCACAATTGGTGGGTCAGTGAAACCAGCGATCCCGTGCGCTGGGATGTCGACGGCCTCAGCATCATCGACCCCCGCCAGCGCGACCACCTCATCGAGCTCGTGGATCCGCTGCGCGACTACGGCTTCGACCAGGATGTGATGGAGCGGGCCTTCATCCCCTTCCGCATCGAGAAGGACCTCGGCGGCGGCAAGGTCCGCCTCAAGCGCACCAAGGAGTCGCTCTTCGAGTCCGAGGAGAAGCTTTTCGTGCTGCCCGACATCCTCGACGAGGAGAACGGCCCGTACGCCGACCTCCTCGACCTGCTCACGCGCTGCCGCGTCAAGATGCTCAACGACCTGTTCGAGTTCGAGTCCAAGCTCACCGTCGACGAGGTCGAGGACGAGCTGCGCGAGGCCCAGAACAGCCACTTCATCGAGGGCAAGGCCGTCCACTCCTTCGAGGAGATCACGGCCATCCTCGACTTCATGCCCGCCGGCTACGAGTCCGACGACGAGAAGCCCGCCAAGAGCACCGAGGAGGACGACGACCTCCCCGAGCTCGACGAGGCCGAGGAGGAGAAGCTCAAGAACGACGATTCCCTCAAGTGGGACGAGGACGACGAGGACAAGGACGAGGATGAGGAAAAGAAGGACAAGGACGACGAGGACGAGGAGGACGACGAGAAGCCCGCCAAGAACGACGACGAGGACGAGAAGCCCCGGGCCCGCACCCGCGGCAAACGGTAACGTTGCCTTTTCCGGCGGCCGGGCCCATCCATCCCGCTTCATGGTTTCTTCCCGCCGCCCCCTGCTGCCCTGCCTGGCTTCCGCCCTGCTGCTGTTTTTTGCGGGCTGCGAGACCGACGGCGTCGCCGAGGCCAATCCGCAGGTTCCCGCGGCCGCGACCGCCTCGGCCCAGCTGCGGCCCGGTGACAGCCTGACCGTCACGCTCCAGGGCGTGCCCGACCCCAGCGTCAACCCGGTGCAGATCGATGACCGCGGCACCATCACCCTCCCCTACATCGGGATCATGAGCACCGCGGGCACGACGCCCGGCGACCTCGCGCAGCGCATCCGGGAGACCTACGTCGCGAAAAAAATCTACCGCACCGTCGACGTCTCTGTGAGCGTCACCGAACGCTATGTCTATGTCGGCGGCGAAGTCGCCCGGCCCGGCCGCATCGTGTGGACGCCCGACCTCACCGTGAGCAAGGCCGTCCAGGCCGCCGGCGGCTTCACGCTCTACGCCAAGGAGACGAAGGTGAACCTCACGCGCGAGCAGAAGGCCTACGACGTGAACATCACCCTCGCGCAGAAGAATCCCGGCCAGGACATCCGCCTGATGCCGGGCGACTCCGTCCAGGTCCCGCGCTCGCCATTTTAAGGATTCGGCGGTCAGCCATCAGCTGACTGATCGCGAGGCCTCCGGATTGTTTGCCGCAAAGAGGCCCGGGAATTTCCGAGGCTTCGTCCCTAATCGCCCGCGCGCCTATGGGCGCAAGGGGGACTCCTTCGCAGCCCCGGCCCCCTTGCGCCTTTTCGTGGCCCAAAATCAGCGGCCCAACTCTGCCGCCATCTCCTTCGCGAAATAGGTCAGGATCATGTCCGCGCCCGCGCGCTTGATCGCGATCAGCGACTCGTGCCGGCAGCGGGCCAGATCGAGCCAGCCGAGTTTCGCCGCGGCGTGGATCTGCGCGTACTCGCCGGAAATCTGGTAGGCCGCGACCGGCTTCCGCGTCACCTCCCGGATGTCCCGGATGATGTCGAGGTAGAGCCCGGCCGGCTTCACCATGAGGATGTCCGCGCCCTCGGACTCGTCGAGCAGCGCCTCGGCGATGGCCTCCCGGCGGTTCGCCGGGTTGAGCTGGTACGTCGCCTTGCTCAGCAGGCGCGTACCCGCCGCCTGCGCGCTGCCCACCGCATCGCGGAACGGGCCATAGTAACCCGAGTTGAACTTGGCCGAGTAGGCCATGATGCCCGTGCCGGAAAAGCCCGCCGCGTCCAGCGCCCGCCGGATCGCCCCCACCCGGCCGTCCATCATGTCGGACGGCGCCACCAGGTCCACGCCTGCCCGCGCCTGCATCACGGCCATCCGGGTCAGGATGCCCACCGTCCGGTCGTTCTCGACGTCATCCATCTCGGCCGTGAGCACGCCATCGTGCCCGTGGGTCGTGTAGGGGTCCAGCGCCACGTCCGTGAGGATGGCGAGCTCCGGCACCGCCCGCTTCACGGCGCGCACGGCCCGGAGGATCAGCGACTCCTCGTTGAGGGCCTGCGTGCCCTCGTGGTCCTTGAGCTTCGGGTCGAGCTTCGGAAACAGCGCCACGGCCCGGACGCCCAGCCGGTGCAGCGCGCGGCACTCCTTGACGAGATCGCCGATGCTCAGGCGGAAGACGCCGGGCATGGATTTGATCTCCTCGGGCCGGCTTTTGCCGTCCACAACGAAGAGCGGCGCAATGAAATCGGCCGCGTGCAGCACGGTTTCCTCGGTGAGGGCGCGCAGGCTGGCCGTGCGGCGCAGCCGGCGGGGACGGTGGGTGAGATCGAGCTTGAAGTTGTCGGGCATATTCGCGTTCTTCGGCGGACTAGAGCACGCCATGCCCCGGTTCGCCACACGTTTTTGCACCGCCTCGCGCCGTACCACCCCGGCGCGAACGACGCGTTGCGGTTGTTGAGTCTGACGACCGCCGGCGCCCGGTCGCGCCGCCTGCAAAAACAGCATTCCGCCGCGGCGGAATTTCCTTCAGCGTTCCATCCTTCTTCCTTCCCTTTTCATGGCCCTCCAGCTTTTCGACTCGCTCAAGCGAGAGACTCGCGAACTCCAGCCCTCGCATCCCGACGGCGTCTTCCGCTTCTACAACTGCGGACCGACCGTCTATGCGCCCGCCCATATCGGCAACTTCCGCACGTTCGTCGTCAATGACGTCCTCCGCCGCCTTCTCGAGCTCGAGTTCGGCCCGGGCAGGGTGAAGCACGTCCGCAACCTGACGGACGTCGACGACAAGACCATCAAGCGTTCCCGTGACGAGGGCCGGCCGCTCGCCGAGGTCACGAAGCAGTGGACGGATAAGTTTCACGCCGATTGCGCCGCCCTCAACTGCCTCCCGCCGCACGTCGAGCCCACCGCCACCGGTCATATCCACGAGCAGGTCGACATGATCGACGTGCTCATGAAGAAGGGAAACGCCTACCGCGCGCCCGACGGCTCCGTGTATTTCAAGGTCTCCTCATTCGACCACTACGGCGAACTCTCGCGCGTGAAGGAACGCGTACTCCAGCCCGGCAGTGCGCTGAAGGCGCTGGCCGCCGACGCCGACGAGAAGGAAGACGTGAGCGACTTTGCGCTGTGGAAGGCGCACAAGGACGAGGACGGCGCCAACAGCTGGGAAAGCCCGTGGGGCCGCGGCCGGCCCGGCTGGCACATCGAGTGCAGCGCGATGATCAAGAAGCACCTCGGCGAAACCATCGACCTCCACACCGGCGGCGTAGACCTGCTGTTCCCGCACCACGAGAACGAGATCGCCCAGAGCGAATGCTGCAACGGGCAGCAATTCTCGCGTCATTGGTACCACAGCGAACACCTGCTCGTGGACGGCAAGAAGATGAGCAAGAGCCTGGGCAACCTCTACACGCTCGACGACCTGACCGCGAAGAACTTCTCTGCACCGGCCGTGCGCTACGCCCTGCTTATGGGCCACCCACGCAAACAGCTCAATTTTACGCTGGATTCGCTACATGCGGCCGAAAGTGCTTTAGAGAGCTTAAGAGGTTTGTACTCAAATCTTCAGCATGCGACGGCATTGGAGGTCGGTCGCATTCCGTCCAAGCGATTTGAACCCGTCATTGAGGCTCTAAGCGACGATCTCAACACGCCTGCAGCTCTTGGTACGCTATTCAGCATTCGAGCTGACATCGAAAAGACAATGAAAGGCCAGTCAGGAGAACGCATTTCGAAAGGCGATCTCCTGGCATTTGAGCAAGTGCTGAAGACTTTCGGCATTGAACTGAAGAAGGACGCAATTCCGCAGACAGCAGCTCCGCCAGAGATCCAAAAAATCGCCGACAATCGAAAAAGGGCGAAACTGGAAAAGAATTTCGCTGAGGCAGACGCGTTGCGTAAGGAAATCGCAGCTGCCGGTTGGAACATGAAAGACAACAAGGACGGCAGCTACGTTCTCGAACCTATTAGAAAAGCCTGACTTGGCTTTCAACTTTCGCCCTTCAACTTTCACTTTTCCGCCATGCCCATGTCCCCGCTCGAAGAACTCCGCCACTCCGCGTCGCACATCCTCGCGACCGCGATCCTCCGCCTCTGGCCGGACGCCAAGCTCGACATCGGCCCGCCGACGGACACCGGCTTCTACTACGACATCGACCTCGACCACAAATTCACGGCCGAGGATCTCGTAAAAATCGAGGCCGAGATGAAGAAGGTCGCCGACGAGAACCAGCCGTTCCTGCGCAAGGAGGTTTCCCGCGAGGAGGCGGTCGAGATCATCAAGTCCCGCGGCCAGGAGCGCTACAAGCTCGGCCGCCTCGCCGACATTCCCGAGGGCGAGAAGATCTCGTTCTACCAGAACGGCGAGTTCATGGACCTCTGCGCCGGCACGCACGTGCGCTACTCGTCGAAGCTGAAGGCGTTCAAGCTCCTCTCGATCGCCGGCGCGTATCACCGCGGCGACGAGAAGAACAAGCAGCTTCAGCGCATCTACGGCACCGCCTTCCCGACCAAGGACGAACTTGCCGCCTACCTGGAACAGCAGGAGCAGGCGAAGCTCCGCGACCACCGCAAGCTCGGCAAGGACCTCAAGCTCTTCGTTATCGACGAGGACGTCGGCCAGGGCCTCATCCTCTGGACGCCCAACGGCTCGATCATCCGCCAGGAGCTGCAGGACTTCATCGGCGGCGAGCTGCGCAAGCAGGGCTACTCGCAGGTCTTCACCCCGCACATCGGCAAGCTCGAGCTGTACAAGACCTCCGGCCATTTTCCCTACTACAAGGAATCGCAGTTCTCGCCCGTGATCGAAAACGAGTCGCTCGCCAAGGTCATCCATGAGGGTTGCTCCTGCGCCGAGGTGTACGCGCGCCTCGAGGCCGTCTCCGCGCGCCTCGCCTCGCAGGTCAACCAGCGCACCGGCCGGGAAACCATCACGCCCGACCGGGTGAAACCCGACGACCGGCTGCTCGACGGCTTCATGCTGAAGCCGATGAACTGCCCGCACCACATCAAGATCTTCGCCTCGCAGCCGCACTCCTACCGCGACCTGCCCGTGCGGCTCGCCGAGTTCGGCACGGTCTACCGCTGGGAGCAGTCCGGCGAACTCAACGGCATGACCCGCGTCCGCGGCTTCACGCAGGACGACGCCCACCTGTTTTGCACCGAGGAGCAGGTCGCCGCGGAAGTCCTCGGCTGCCTCTCGCTCGTCAAGATCGTGCTTTCCACCCTCGGCATGGCCGACTACCGCGTGCGCGTCGGCCTCCGCGACCCCGACTCCAACAAGTACACCGGCGACGCCGCCAACTGGGACAAGGCTGAGCACGCCTGCCGCGAGGCCGCCAAGACCCTCGGCGTGCCGTTCACGGAGGAGCCCGGCGAAGCCGCGTTTTACGGCCCGAAGATCGACTTCGTCATCAAGGACGTCATCGGCCGCGAGTGGCAGCTCGGCACCGTGCAGGTGGACTACAACCTGCCCGTGCGCTTCGACCTGTCTTACATCGGCGCCGACAACCAGCCGCACCGTCCCGTGATGATCCACCGCGCGCCGTTCGGCTCGATGGAGCGCTTCTGCGGCGTGCTGATCGAGCACTTCGGCGGCGACTTCCCCGCGTGGCTCGCTCCCGAGCAGGTGCGGCTCGTGACCATCAGCGACAAGCTCAACGACTACGCGGCCACCCTCCTCGCCCGCCTGAAAGGCGAAGGCCTGCGCGCGTCACTCGACGAGCACAGCGACAAACTCGGCGCCAAGATCCGCCGCGCGGAACTCGACAAGGTTCCCTACACGCTCGTGATCGGCCAGAAGGAGGCCGACGCCGCCAGCGTCTCCGTCCGCAGCCGCGCCCGCGGCGACGAAGGTGTGATGACCGTCGATGCCTACGTCGCGAAGCTGAAGACCGAGGTCACCACCCGCGCCCTCCCGGCGAAGAAGGGCTAGCCAGTCCGGGGTGGAGCGCATTGCCCTCAATGCGCTGAGCAGCGCTGCCCGAGTTTATTCTTGGACGGAGCCAAACAACGCATTGGGGGCAATGCGTTCCACCTGAGTACAGGAGAATCTCTAGCTCGAATAATCCCCTGTCGCGCACAATCTGCTCAGCCGGCAGCAAGCGTCCCGCTCCACCAGTATGTCCACGAATCCTCATCCGGACACAATCCCTTCGCGACGGGGTTCCGTCGGATATAGTGCCACGTCTCCGCCCTGAACTTGTCGCTGCGGATTCGGTGATCAAAGAAGTTCTCCTGCCATTTGACGCCCTGAAGTCGGGCCGCGCCCCGTTTCCATTCGCGGATGGTCGCCGCCATGCCGGGTTCGCGTGGAAAAGCCAGCAAGGCATGCAGGTGATCCGGCATGAGCAGGAACAGTTCACACCACCATCTGCCGGTGGCGTGATAGAGCCGGACGGAATTTAACAGATCAGTCGCCCGCGCTGGCGTCGTCAGAGGGAATATCTGGCAGGCATCAGTCCGAATGCGAATGTGAAACATCGACCCGTCTTTCACCCATGCGGGTGTGTTGTGATGCAGTCGGAGCGGATAGTTTGCCAAACTTCAAACGCGCTGAGGGCAACGCGTTCCACCTACAAACCATTTCGCGTCCACTCGCCATTCACTAGCCGCAAGAGGCCAAATTTATTCGCATTCTGCAGTTCCAGTGGCAGCAGCGCATCAGGGAAACCCTGATAGCAGACCAGACGGGTCCAGCGCAGCAGCGCCCGCGTGCCGACCGAGGTGCTCCGGCCGCCGTCGCTCGTTGCGGGGTACGGCCCGGCGTGCACGATGGCGGTGCTGACTTCCAGGCCTGTCGGGTAGCCGTTCAGGATCAGCCGGCCGGCCTTCGCCGACAGTAGGTCAATCAACTCACCCTGCTCCGCCGCCTCGATCGAGCCCGCGTGCAATGTGGCCGTCAGGCTGCCCTCGAGGTGACGCGCCACGTCCAACAGTTCCGCACGGTCGCGGCACCAGACGACGAGTGAGCTGGGGCCAAAAGTTTCGCTGGAGAGTCCGGGATTGCCCAGAAAGGTCGCCGCCTCCGTCTCGAACCATACCGGCGCGGCGCCGCAGGCCATCGCCGTTTTTCCTTGAGCGATGACCGTCACGCCGGGCTGCTGGGTCCGTGCCGCGGTGTTCGTGACAAACGCCTGCCGGATGCCGGCCGTGAGCATGGCCGCCTCGGGCGTGGCCGTCAGTTTGGCCGCGAGGTCCTTCACGAACTGTTCGGCCGCAACCGACCGCTGCAGCACAATCAGGCCCGGGTTGGTGCAGAACTGTCCGACCCCAACCGTGGCCGAGGCGTGCAGGCCGTCGACCAGCGACGCCGCCCGCTCCGCCAGCGCACCGGGCAGGATGAAAAAAGGATTGATGCTGCCCATTTCAGCATAGACCGGAATCGGCTCCGGCCGCGCTGCGGCGAGATCCACCAGCGCCCGGCCGCCTTTCAAGGAGCCGGTGAATCCCACGGCCTTCACCAAGGGATGCCTCACGAGGGCCTGCCCGACTTCGAAACCGGCGTCGAAGAGCAGCGAGAATGAACCTTCGGGCAGCCCGCATTCCTTCACGGCCTCGATCACCAGCCGGCCGACCAGCTCTCCGGTGCCAGGATGCGCGGGGTGCGCCTTCACAATCACCGGGCATCCCGCCGCAAACGCCGACGCCGTGTCGCCGCCCGCCACCGAGTACGCGAAGGGAAAGTTGCTGGAGCCAAACACGACCACCGGCCCGAGCGGCCGGAGCATCGAGCGGTGGTCGGGCTTCGGCAGCGGCTGCCGGTCTGGCAGCGCCGTCTCGATGCGCGCATCGAGCCAATCGCCCCGCTCCGCCGTCTCCCCATAGAGCCGCAACTGGCCGGACGTGCGGGCAATCTCCCCCGTGCAGCGCGCCACAGACAGGCCCGTTTCCTGTGCCGCCCGCGCCGCCAGCACCGCGGCGTGCCGGTCGAGTTTGTCCGCCACCAGACGAAGGAAGCGGTTGCGCGCCGCGCCGTTCAGCTTCGCCCAGACGGGCGCGGCAGCGGCCGCCACCTGCACGGCCCGGCCGAGTTCGGCGCCCGACACCGAGTGAAATACGGGCTCCAGCTCCGCCGCCCGCGCCGGGTCAAACGCGCGGAACACCGCTCCGCCGGGCGCCCCGCTGGCAAACCCGATGAGTGAAAGGCCGCTTAGCTCCATGGATTCAAATCTGACGGGATTGGGCCAAACTGGCGAATGCCATCGGCAAAACCGCCCCGGAGGTGTTGGCCACAAAGAGGCGCAATGGAGGCTCCTGCGCGGCCCCAATGTCCTGGTGCCTTATTGTGGCCAATCATTCCGATACTCACGACTTGGGCCGTGTTTTCAGCGCCTTGGCCAGCACGGCCTTCGCATGCGCGAGGTCCACGCCGGCCAGCGGCAGCCGCGGGGCACGCACCGTGGGATTCCCCCGGCCGACCTCCGCCTGCACCCATTTGATGAGCTGCACGAACTTCGGCACCGTATCGAGGCGCAGCAGCGGCAGGAACCACGCGTAGAGTTCGGCCGCACGGACCTTGTCCCCACGGCTCGCGTAGTCGAACAGGGCCACCGACTCTTCGGGAAACGCGTTCACCAGCCCGGCGATCCAGCCGACTGCGCCCGCGTAAATGCCCTCGACGATGGCGTCGTCCATGCCGACCAGGACATCCAGCCGACGGCCGCACGCGATCCGGATGGCGGTCACCCGGCGGGTGTCGCCGCTCGATTCTTTCACGGCACGCAGGTTCGGATGATCCGCGGCCAGCTCGGCAATCTGCCACGGGAGGAAGTCCGTCCTGTAGGCCGGCGGGTTGTTGTAGAGCAGGCAGGAAAGCTTCGTGGCGGCGATGACCGCGCCCACATGCGCCTTCATCTCCCGCCAGTCGGTGCTGTAGACGTACGGCGGCAGCACCATCAGGCCCTCGCAGCCGGCCCGGACCGCGCCCTTGGCGAGGGCGACCGCCTCGGCCGTCGACAACGCCGCGATGCCCAGCACCACCGGGGCCCGGTGGCCGACGGCCTTCACGCAGGTCGCAGCGACGGCGAGCTTTTCCTTGGACGACAGTGTGGCCGCTTCGCCGAGCGAGCCGCAGCACACGATCCCGGAGCAGCCGCTGTCGATCATCCAGCGGCAGTGCCGCGCCAGCGCCGCGTGGTCGATCGCGCCATTGGCGCGAAAATGGGTCGTAATGGCCGGGATGACGCCTTTCCAGTTCATGGGATTTGGAGGTTCAGGGGTTAGCCACAAGAAGGCACAAGGGTTCCAAGGCTACGAATCGAAACTCCCGCGCGCCAATAGGCGCAATCGCGGCCCCTTCGCCGCCCCGGCGCACTTATGCGTTCTTGTGGCCATCATTCGGTTGAATGGGGTGGGGCATTCAGGAAAACCGGTCGGGACTGAGCGCAGAGAGCGGCACCGACGGCTCCCGGCCTGTCAGGATCTCGCTGACCAGCAGGCCGGTGATCGGAGCCATCGTGACTCCCAGCATCGCGTGCCCGCAGGCGGCGGTGAGGTTGGGATGACGGCCGAAGCGGCCGATGTAGGGCAGTCCGTCCGGCGAGACCGGCCGGTAGCCAAACCACGGCTTGATCCCGGCAAAGTCGGCGGCCGTGAACTCGGGCAGAAAAGCCTGCGCCCCCGCGATGATCTGCTCCACCCGCTCGGGCCGGATATGGTCGCTATGGCCGGCGATTTCCATCGTGCCGCCGAAGCGCAGCTTGTCCCCCATCGGGGTGACCGCCACCCGGCGCTCAGTGAGGATCATCGACTTGGTCAGGTGAAAGCGCGGCTGTTCGATCGTGAGACTGTAACCCTTGCCCGCCTGCAACGGGAGCCGGATGCCCAGGCCGGCGGTCATCGCCGCCGACCAGGATCCCCCGGCAAGGACGAATTCGTCCGCCTTGAGCTCACCCGCGGCCGTCTGGGCCGCGGCCACCCTCCCGCCTTCCGTGCGCCAGCCATTCACGGTCGTGTTCCAGAGAAAGGTCACTCCCAACCGCTGAAGCAGTCCGGTCAGCGCCGGCATGAGTTTCCGCGGTGTCAGGTGCGCATCCACGGGAAAATAGACCGAGCCGACGATGTCGAGCCGCGTACCCGGCTCGAGCACGGCCGTCTGCTTCGCGTCGAGCACGCGCGCCTCGACACCGAGCTCGTTGGCCAGCGCGGCCAGCCCGTGGGTCTCATGGTCCAGGGTCTCCTGCGTCTGGCAGAGGTTGAGCAGCCCTTCCTGCTTCAGCTCAAACGCGTCGCCCGTGGCGGCGGCCAGTTCCACGAACAACCTGCGTCCGCCCAGGCACAAGTCCCGCAGCACCGGCGCGCTTCGCGCCGTGTGTTCCGGGGTGCAGGACCGGGCGAACCGCCAGCCCCAGCGCAGCAGGTCGGCGTCGAGCCGCGGCTTGATGTAGAACGGGCTGCGCGAACTCAGCATCCACTTCAGCCCCTTCGCCACCATGCCGGGCGCCGCCAGCGGAATGACATGGCTCGGCGAGATGTAGCCCGCGCTGCCCTGCGCGCAGGAATCCGCGCCCTCGGCGCTGCGCTCCACCACCGTCACCGCCCAGCCGTCGCGGGCGAGGTAGTAGGCGCAACTGAGGCCCACGATGCCGCCGCCGCAGATGAGGACAGATTTTGACCGAGCCGGAATCATACCGGCGGGCCCGCGCATGGCCGCGAGTTACCGCGAATTTCGACCGATGCGGCGTTTTTGGGTCGTTCCGCGCAGTCTCCACCATGGGACGGAATTCCCCACGGCTTGCGATAGGTTGCTTTCATTCGTTTCAATTGGCGTCCATTCGCGGGCAAATTCATCTCAGCGGATTCCCCAGCAAAACGGATCGCGCGGATCGAGCACCTGCTCGCCTTCCGCCGTGATGAAGGCCGTCCCCGTGATCACCGGCGCCACCTCGCCCCGGGCGCGGTCGAGCCAGCGGTAGCGGCCCGTGAATGTGCTGCCGATCACGCTTTCCTGCACCCACGCCTCGCCCTCCGCGAGTTTGCCGTCGGCGGCGAGGCAGGCCAGCTTCGCGCTGGTGCCCGTGCCGCAGGGCGAGCGGTCGTAGGCCTTGCCCGGGCAGAGGACGAAATTCCGGCTGTGCGCCCCGGCCTGGGCCGACGAGGCAAAGAGCTCCACGTGGTCCACCTCGGGGAACCCCTGCGCATTCACGGCCTGCCGCACCCGCCAGGCGTAGTCGGTGAGGCGCTCAAGGTTTGCGAGGTCCAGCGCCAGGCCATGCTCTTCGACGAGGAAAAACCAGTTGCCGCCCCACGCCACGTCGCCGCGCACCGCCCCGAGGCCGGGCACCGTGACCCTCACGCTCCCGGCGCGGCGGTAGCTGGCGACGTTGTCCACCGAGACCCGGCCGTCCGGGTGCAGTTCGGCGCCGACGGCGCCGACAGGTGTGTCAATCCTGACCCGGCCCGGGGAAATTCGCCCGAGGTGCGCGAGGGACGCGACCAGGCCGATCGTGCCGTGACCGCACATGCCGAGCGGGCCGACGTTGTTGAAAAAGATGACGCCCCACTGGCAATCCGGGCGGTGCGGGGCGACGAGCAGCGCCCCCACGACCGTGTCCGAGCCGCGGGGCTCATTGACGATGGCCGTGCGCCACGCGTCGGATTTTTCCCGGAACCGGACCACGCGCCCGTTCAACGGGCCGGTGCCGAGGTCCGGGCCACCCTCCAGCACGAGCCGCGTGGGTTCGCCGCCCGTGTGGGAATCGATGAAGCGGATGCGCTGGGGACCGGACATTGCGGACAGTGAAAGCAGGTTTGGGAGGATTTCGACGGGAATTTTTCCAGCCGGGATCAAGGATAGGGCGCGACCGCTGGGCGCGCCGCCGGGCCTGTTCGCTGATGACGATGACCTCGGGCCCAGCGGGTCCGCCCTACCTTCCGGACCCGTGCACAAAAAAGCCGGCCCCGTTTGCACGGGGCCGGCGATGTCTGTCGTTGTGTTGTGGTCAGCCTGACGGGTAGTCAGGGAATGGGCTACAGGGCGGCCTCGCCGCGCTCGTCGGTGCGGATGCGCACCACCTCCCCTACCGGGAGGACAAAGACCTTGCCGTCGCCGATCTTGCCGGTCTTGGCCGCCTTGGTGATGGCCGCGACCGCCCTGGGGGCGACTTCGTCGGCCACGCCGACCTCGAGCTTCACCTTGGGCAGGAAGTCCACGGTGTATTCGCTGCCCCGGTAGATCTCGGTGTGGCCCTTCTGGCGGCCGAAGCCCTTGACCTCGGTCACCGTCATGCCCTCCACGCCGATTTCGGCGAGCGCGGTTTTCACTTCCTCCAGCTTGAACGGCTTGATGATCGCAATGATGAGTTTCATGGGAGTGGGTCCGGAGGTTAGCTGGCGTAGCCTTCTTCACCGTGCTCGTTGATGTCGAGGCCCTGGCGCTCGACCTCATCGGTGGGACGGAGACCCATGACGGCCTTCAGCGCATAGGCGATGACGACGGTGGCGGTGATGGACAGCAGCAGCGTAAAGCCGACGGCCTTCAGCTGGGCGAGCCAGAGGCCGCCGTGCGTCACGAGCCCGGCCAGGCCGTTCTGCGTGGCGGGCGCCCCGGTCAGGTTGCCGTTCACGGAGGCCGTGGCGAGAAAGCCGGTCAGCAGCGCGCCGAGCGTGCCACCGATGGCGTGAACCCCGAAGGTATCGAGGGCATCATCGTAGCCGAACCTCGTCTTGAGCTTCGTGCAGGCCAGGTAAGGCACGACAGCGGCGATCACCCCGATGATGACGGCACCCGTCGAGCCGACGAAACCGGCCGCGGGCGTAATCACGACCAGACCGGCCACGGCACCCGAGCAGAAGCCGAGGATCGAGGCGTGGCCCCGGAAGACCCTTTCAATCGTACCCCACGTGAACGCGGCCACCCCCGCGGCGAGCGTCGTGGTCATGAAGGCGTTGGCGGCAATGCCGTCCGAGGCGACCGCCGAGCCCGCATTGAAGCCATACCAGCCGACCCAGAGCATGCCGGTGCCCACCATGCAGAGCACCATGTTATGCGGGGCCATCTTTTCCCGGCCGAAACCGAGCCGCGGCCCGAGGATCAGGCAGAGGATGAGCGCGGACCAGCCTGAGCTCATGTGCACCACCGTCCCGCCCGCGAAATCGATGGCCGGGATCCGGGCGTCGGCGTTCCACACGCCGTTCATGAAGCCGTTCGCGCCCCACACCATGTGGGCCAGCGGAAAGTAGACCACGAACATCCAGACGACCACGAACGCCATGATCGCCGAGAACTTCATGCGCTCGGCAATGGCGCCGACGATCAGCGCCGGCGTGATGATCGCGAACATCAGCTGGTACATCGCGAAGACATTCTGCGAAACCCAGTAGGCGTAGTTCGTGTTCGGGGCGGAGGTGACGTCCTTCAGGAAAAAGAACTCCGAGCCGCCGAGAAAGGGGCTGCCATAGCTGGTGCCAAATACGAGACTGTAGCCGAACGCCCACCAGAGAATCGTGACCAGGCCCGTGATCCCAAGGCATTGGGCGAGCACCGACAGCACGTTTTTCCGCCGCACCAGGCCGCCGTAGAACAGCGCGAGGCCGGGCAGGGTCATGAAGAGGACAAGCGCCGCGCTCGTCATCATCCACGCGTTATGCCCGGGACCGGGGACACCGAGCAGGCTTTTGCCGGGGTCACTGTTGTTGACATAGGCCTCCAGGGCCGCGAGACGCTGCTCGGTGGATGGAACCGGGTGCGCGGGCACCATGGCTCCAGCGGTCAGGCCGCACACGCCGGCCAGACCCGCAAATAAACAAAATCTGAAAACACGTTGGGGAAGGTGCATGATCATCGCCCGCCATCAAGCAACAGACCCGACCCGCAGCAAGCCACAGTCGCGGAATCCGAAAAAAAAAGCCGGCAGCGTAACGCTGCCGGCTTAACGCAAATTATTGGTCCGAGATTCTTAAACGGCCGCCTCGCCGCGCTCCTCGGTCCGGATGCGCACCGCTTCCTCGATCGGCACCACGAAGACTTTGCCGTCGCCGATCTTGCCGGTCTTGGCCGCCTTGACGATGGCTTCGACGGTCTTGGTCGCGACTTCGTCGGAAACCACGATCTCCAGTTTCACCTTCGGGAGGAAATCCACCGTGTATTCGCTGCCCCGGTAGATCTCGGTGTGGCCCTTCTGGCGGCCGAAGCCCTTCACCTCGGTCACGGTCATGCCCTCGATGCCGATGGCGGCGAGGGCCTCCTTCACTTCCTCGAGTTTGAACGGCTTGATGATCGCGATGATGAGTTTCATGGGATGGAAATTTCCCGCATTGGATAGCCGAAGGGGCGATGGAGCAAGAACGAAGGCGGCCCCCGGAAATTCAAAACTCGAAACGGCCGCACCCGCCAAAGCAGCAAACACTAATTTCGGATTTCGAGCTTCTTACTCCGGCATCACCACCTGGATGTGCAGCTCCTTGAGCTGCTTCGCCGTGACCGGCGTCGGGCTCTGGGCCATGAGGTCCTGGCCCTTCTGGGTCTTCGGGAAGGCGATGACATCGCGGATGCTGGTCGTGCCGCAAAGCAGCGCCACCATCCGGTCGAGGCCGAACGCGATGCCGCCGTGCGGCGGGGCGCCGAAAGTGAAGGCCCTGAGCATGTAGCCGAAACGGCTTTCCACGACATCGGCCGGGATCTTCAGCACGTCCTCGAAGACTTTCTTCTGCAGCGCCGGCTGGTGGATCCGGATCGAGCCGCCGCCGAGCTCCATGCCATTCAGCACGACATCGTAATGCTGGCCGCGGACCCGCTTCGGGTCGCTGTCGAGGAACGCCGCATCCTCCGGCACCGGCGCGGTGAACGGATGGTGCGTCGCCACGTAGCGGTTCTCCGCCTCGTCATGGCTCATCAGGGGAAAGTCCACGACCCAGAGGAACTTCCAGTCGTCCGGCCGCAGTTCGAGCTTGCCGCGCTTCTGCAGCAGCGCCGCCGCCTCCAGCCGGAGCCGGCCAAGGATGGCGCAGGCCTTTTCCCAGGGCGCCGCCGCGAAGAACACGATGTCGCCGTCCGCGATCGCGAGCTTCGCCGTCAGCTCGGCCTTCTCGGCGTCGGTGAAGAATTTCACGATCGGCGACTTCCACTCGCCGCCCTCGACCTTGATGAAGGCGAGGCCCTTCGCGCCGAGCGATTTCGCGATCTCCTCCAGGCTCTTGATCTCGCCCTGCGTGAGGTCGGCGAGGCCCCGGGCGTTGATCGCCTTGATGACACCGCCGCCGGCCACCGTGGATTGGAAGACCTTGAAGGCGGAGTTCCGGAAGGTCTCCGAGAAATCCACCAGCTCCATCGCGAAGCGCACATCGGGCTTGTCCACGCCGTAGCGGTTCATCGCGTCATGAAACGCCAGGCGAGGAAACGGGGTCGGCAGGTCGTGGCCGAGCACGTCCTTCCAGACCTTCTTCAGCATGCCCTCGAACAGCGCGTAGATGCCCTCGCGGTCGATGAACGACGCCTCGACGTCCACCTGCGTGAACTCCATCTGGCGGTCGGCGCGCAGGTCCTCGTCGCGGAAGCAGCGGGCGATCTGGAAATACTTCTCCACGCCCGCGACCATCAGGATCTGCTTGAACTGCTGGGGCGACTGCGAGAGGGCGTAGAACTGGCCGGCATGGATCCGCGATGGCACGAGGTACTCGCGCGCGCCCTCGGGCGTGCTCTTGAACAATGCCGGCGTCTCCACCTCGATGAACTCCTGGGAGTCGAAGTAGTCGCGGATGGACTTGGCCGTGCGGTGGCGCACCTGCAGGTTCTTGCGCATCTTCGGGCGGCGCAGGTCGAGGTACCGGTAGGTCAGGCGCAGGTCCTCGTTGACCTTGTCGCCGCCGGCGTCGTCGAGCGGGAACGGCGGCGTCTCGGAGACGTTGAGGATCTCCAGGTGGTTTGCCGCGACCTCGATCTCGCCGGTGGGCAGCGCCGGGTTCACGGTGCCGGCGGGACGCGGGACGACCTTGCCGGCGATCGCGATGACCGACTCGGGCTTCAGGTGCGCCGCCTGCGTGCCCAGCGCCGCGTGGTCCTGCGGGTCGAACTTCACCTGGGTGATGCCCTTGCGGTCGCGCAGGTCGATGAAGAGGATGCCGCCGTGGTCGCGAATGGAGTCCACCCAGCCAAGGAGCGCGACGGAGGCGCCGAGGTTGGCGGAGGTGAGCTGGGCACAGTGATGGGTGCGATTCATGGGAAAGTTCCGGGAGGAACGGGAGAGCTAAGCGGAGGGCCGGCCCCACGGGCAAATAGAATTTCGGTCCTGCCGCGGCATTCCCGGGCAGAACCCAATGGCAGCCGGCGTAAGGAGGCTGGAACGGCAGGGCGGGGCTTTGACCCGCCCTGAATGCGTCGCGCAACGACCGAGTCCGAAGGCCGGTCAAAGACCTGCCCGACTTCCGAACCCAGCCTCCTTACATCGGCCGCTACCCGCTGAGCGAGCCCGCCCTCCTCATTTCCCATTGTCCGCTTTCGGCGGCAGCGAGAAGAGGGCGACACGGAAGCCGACATTGGGATGGGTCTTATCCGGGGCCTCGCCGGTGCGGTAGGACGCGCGGCAGCAGAAGGCGATCAGGTCGTAGGCTCCGCCGCGGATGACGCGCTGCGTGCCGCTCGTCGGCCCGGCGTAGTCGGCCTGCATGCCGCCGGGATAGGCGCCCAGCCAGTCAAAGCACCACTCGGCCACGTTGCCGCGCATGTCCTGGAAACCCCACGCATTCGGCGCCAGCTGGCCCACCGGGTGGTCATGGCCGCCGCTGTTCGACTGGTACCAGCCGGTGCGCTTGAGTTCGTCCTCCAGGCGCCCCTCTCCGCCGGCCAGGCAGGCGTATTCCCACTGCGCCTCGAACGGCAGGATGTAGAAATAGCCCTCGGGCAGGTGTCCCACGGACCGCTCGTGTCTCGTCAGGCGCTGGCAGAATTCCATGGCGTCAAACCACGAGACACTCGTCACCGGCCGGTCCGGGGCCGGCTCCTTGGCAGGATTGGTTTCCATCAGGGCCAGCCATTGCGACTGCGTCACTTCCGTCCGGCTCAGCCAGTACCGGCGGGAAAGCGTAATGCGGGTCAGCGGCCGCTCGTTCCGGTTGCCCAGTTCCGTGCCCATGATGAAGCTCGCGGGCGGCACCGCGATCATCGTGATCCCGATCTCGGGAATGACGTAGCGCGGGGCAGACAGCGGATACTCCGGCTTGGCGGTCTTTCCGGAATCCGGGGCCGCCGGCGCCGATCCGGCCGGCGGGCCGGCGGCCGGATCCGGACCGAGGTCCCGCACCCTGCCCTGCGCGATGTTCACGCTGAAACGGGTCGCCTGCCCTGCGGTGATCACAAACATGTGCGTCACGTGCCGGCCGTAGGCGCTGAATGTGGCGGTGTAGGTCCCCGCCGGAACGCCCGCCAGTTGGAGGTGGTCCCTGGGCGCATCGTCCGTCACGCCCAGTTCCGGGATGGAAATGCGGCAGGCCATCGGGCACTGGATCGTCAGCGAACCGGCGGCTGGAGCGATTTGAGCCTGCAACGCACCGGCTCCCGCGCAGCCCATGATGCCGGCCAGCCAGAAAATCAGCAGTGGAACCCGCCGGGCCGGTGTTTTCATGCGCGTGAATCAGCGGACAATCGCGGGAAATCGGATCCGCTCGGACTCAGCCAATTTCGTCCGCCAGGCGGAGCAACTGCTGCGCGAGTTCCCGTGCCGCGTCGGCCGAGAGTTCGACGGGATCGCCAAAGGTCGCCACGGCCTTGAGCCGGATCACATCGGCCGACGGATCGCATTCGAGGGTCAGGTCGCCATTCGCATCCGTGTAGTTCATAGTCGGTCGGTCTCCTTGGTGATCGGGGCTTCGTAGCTGATGATGAGCGTGGCGACCCCGTGTCCCTGGGGCGCCCAGGACAGCCGGATGACGGTTTTGACCGCCTTCCAGGTGACCTGGATATACTCGGAGCTGAGCGTGGAGTATTCGAGGCCGTATTTCCCGCGCAGGAGAATCCGGAATTTCTCGAACTCCTTCGCCGGAATCTCCCCGGTCTCGCCCAGCGCCACGTATGAGAGGAGCCGCTCCTTGAAGAAAAACCTCACGGTGAACGTGTGACCGGCGACGACCGCCTCGTCGAGTTCCAGCAGCTGCACGCCGCGCTCATTGGGCAGCTCGACCGGATTCTCCGGCGCGTGCGCCGACGGAAATTCGCGCTGCACCTGGTCGACCGTCATCCCCGCCTCCGTGCCCGGCCAAAGCATCTGCGCCCGCACCATGGCCGGCAGCGCGCCCAGCAGGGCGAAGGCAAGGAGGAGGAAGAAGCGCTTCATGAGGAACGGTACCGCCCGACTCTGACTCACTAGGGCCGGACGGGCGAGAATTTGATTTTTAGGCGACCGAGGGTGGAACGCGTTGCCCTCAACGCGTTGGAGTCGCAGCGCGTTGAGGACAACGCGCTCCACCTTCCGACCTGGTCAGTTCGTCTCAGCCTGCCAGCACCAGGTTCTGCCCGGTCATCTCCACCGGCTTCGGCAAGCCCATCAGCGCCAGCACCGTCGGCGCGATGTCCGCCAGCCGGCCGCCCGTGCGCATCCGCGTCTTGCCGGCGACCAAGCCGTCGCCGACGACAAACACCTCGACGAGGTTCAGCGTGTGCGACGTGTGCGGCACGTGGTGCACCGGATCCCACATCTGCTCGGCATTGCCGTGGTCGGCGCAGATCACGGCCTTGCCGCCTTTCGTGGCGAGCGCGGCCAGCAGTTCCCCTACCCCGCGGTCCGTCGCCTCGACTGCCTTGATCGCAGCCGGCAGCGAACCCGTGTGGCCGACCATGTCGGGATTCGCGTAGTTCACGACCAAGAGGCCGTACTTGCCGGACAGGATCGCCTCCTTCGTCAGCCGCGTCACCTCGGCCGCAGACATCTCCGGCTGCAGGTCATAGGTCGGCACCTTCGGGCTTGGCGGACACGCGCGGTCCTCGCCGGGAAACGGCGCACCGCGGTAGTTGTTGAAGAAAAAGGTCACGTGCGGATTCTTCTCCGTCTCCGCGCAGCGGAACTGCGCAATGCCGGCGTCGCTCACCACCTGCCCGAGGATGTTCTTCAGCTGCTCGGGCTTGCCCGAGATCACATGCACCGGCAGGCCCGCCTCGTACTCCGTCATCGTTGCATAATAGAGGTCAAGCTTCGGGCCGCGGTCGAAGCCCTTGAAATCATCCAATACAAAGGCCTTCGTGATCTCGCGCGGACGGTCGCCACGGTAGTTGTAGAAGAGCACGGCATCGCCGCTGCCAATCGTCGCCAGCGGGCGGCCGCCGGGCCCCGTGATCGTCGTCGCCGGCACAAACTCGTCGCCCTTCTGCGTCTCGCTCAGGGGGTGATCATAATAATGCTGCACCGCCGCCTCTGCGCTCGTCGCCGTGGCCGCGGCCTTGCGGCCCGTCAGCATGTCGTAGGCCTGCTGCACGCGCTCCCAGCGGTTGTCGCGGTCCATCGCCCAGAACCGGCCGCACACCGTCGCAATCGTGCCAAGGCCGATCTCCCGGCACTTGGCCTCCACCTGCCGGATGAAACCGAGCCCGCTCTGTGGCGCGGTGTCACGACCGTCGGTGAACCCATGGATGAAGACCTGCGAGGGCTTGAGGCCGTCCTCCTTCGCCTGCCGCAGGATGCCGTAGAGATGTTCGAGCATCCCGTGCACGCCGCCGTCGGAGACGATGCCCATGAGGTGCAGCTTGGCGGTCGGCGACGCCTTCACGCGCGCCACCACGGCGTGCCAGACCGGATTCACCGCGAGCTGCTTCTCGGAAAACAGCTTGTTCAGCCGCACGAGTTCCTGGTCCACGATGCGGCCCGCGCCGATGTTCTCGTGGCCGACCTCGGAGTTGCCCATCTGCCCGTCGGGCAGACCGACATCGAGCCCGCTCGCGGCGATCAGGGTATGCGGATACTTCGCCTGCAGCGCGTCGTCGCAGGCCTTCTTGGCGAGGACGACGGCGTTGAACGTGTCCTGGGAAGGATCGGGATTCTTGCCCCAGCCATCACGGATGACGAGGAGAACGGGCGGGCGCGGAGTGCTCATGGAGGGATTCAGGGAAACCACGGAAGGCCGGGGATCAAAGGCAAAAGTCGCGGCCGGCCGCCGTTGCATGAATTATGGCACAGTTTCGCGCGGGTCGCGAACGGGCCGCTTCCTCCAAAACTGCAGCAGCCAACGGTTGCCGGCCCCTCGCCTGCCGCCTCCCTCGGTTGACTTCGCCGGAAAACTCCCGACCAATTCCGCCGCATGCCCAAACGCGCCGTTCTCCTCGTCAACCTCGGGTCGCCTGACTCCACGTCCGTGCCCGATGTCCGCCGCTACCTGCGCGAGTTCCTCGGCGACGAGCGCGTACTCGACCTGCCCGCGCCGGCGCGCTGGCTCCTCCTCGAGGGCATCATCCTCCGCACGCGGCCGAAAAAATCCGCCCACGCCTATGAACAGGTCTGGACCAAGGACGGCTCGCCGCTCGTTGTCACCTCCCGCCGGGTCCGCGACCTCCTCGCCGCGTCCCTCGGGCCGGATACCCCCGTCTATCTCGCGATGCGCTATGGCCGGCCCTCCATCGCCTCGGTCGTCGGGCAGCTCGCCGCCGACGGGATCGGGGAGCTGCTGCTGTTTCCGCAGTATCCGCACTATGCCATGTCCTCCTGGGAAACCGTGTTGGTGCGCGTGATGGAGGAGGTCGCGAAGCAGGCCCCGGCGCTGCGCGTGACCACGGTCCAGCCGTTCTTTGCCGACCCCGCCTACATCGGGGCCCTCCACGCCGTGGCCGCGCCGTTCCTCGCCCAGCCCCACGACCACGTCCTGTTTTCCTACCATGGCCTGCCCCAGCGCCACATGCGCAAGGCCGACTCGTCGCATGCGCACTGCCTGACGGTCCCGGATTGCTGCACGACCTGCTCGCCGGCCCATGCCACGTGCTACCGCTCGCAGTGCCTCGCCACCACCCGCGCCCTCGCCACCCGCGCCGGCCTTTCGCCGGACCGGCATTCCGTCTCCTTCCAGTCCCGCCTGGCCGGCGAACCCTGGCTGACCCCGTTCACCGACCATGAACTGGCCCGCCTACCTCAATTAGGGGTGAAGCGCCTGCTGGTCCTCTGCCCGGCGTTCACGACCGACTGCCTCGAGACCCTCGAGGAAATCCAGCAGCAGGGCCGCGCGACGTTTCTCGCCGCCGGCGGCGAGTCGTTCCAGCAGGTTCCCTGCCTCAACGACCATCCGGCCTTCATCGATTTTCTCGCCAAGCAGACTCAGGGGTGGCTAAAGAGTGGCCAACCTTGAGCCAGCCCTCGACCTCGCCGACCAACGCCTCCCCGGACCAGCCCGCCCCGCCCGGGGCCTGCGCGGTCGTGCTGCTCGACGAGGCCGGCCTCGTCACGGCCGCCAACGCCTCCGCGCAGGCCCTTTGGCGGGCCGCGCCGGGTGAACTCGTCGGCGCGCATTTCGCCAGCCTGATCCAGTTCGACGTCGTGTCGGACGAGCCCGGCTGGCTCGAGTCGAATTGGGAAATCATCCTCGCCACCGCCCTGGACCACAGCGCCAAGCTCACGATCCAGCCCCGTTCCGGGGCCCCGCGCGACGTGCTCGTGCGTCTGGAAAAAAAACTTGGCGCCCCTTCGGGCTACTTTGCCACCGCCCTGCCGCCCGTCACGGCCACCGCACCCGCGGGCGGCGACGACGCCAGCTTCCGGCTCCTCGCCGAGAAGGGCGTCGCCGGTTTCTTCGACCTCAACCTCACGACCGGCCGCGCCCATTACTCGCCCGCCTGGAAAAAAATCCTCGGCTACGCGGACGCCGAGCTGCCCGACACGCTCGACCACTGGCGCCAGCTCATCCACCCCGACGATTCCGGAGCCGCCCCCGACCAGCTCGGCAAGAAGCTGGCCGTGAGTGCCCGGCCCTTCAGCGTCGAGTACCGGATGAAGCACCGGCTCGGCCACTGGGTGTGGATCCAGTGCATCGGCCTGCAGGTCGTCGGCGCCAACGGCGAACTCGAGCGCGTCATCGGGCTCCACCTCGACATCACCGAGCGCAAGGAGCTCGAGGAAACCAGCATCGCGAACGACACGCGCCTGCAGGAGCTCAGCACCCTCGGCCCGCTCGGCGCCTTCGAGCTCGATTTTGCCGCCAAGGTCTTCTGGTTCTCGCCCGCCTGGAAGAAACTCCTCGGCTGGGGCGAGGACGAACGCGCGGACGAACTCGCCACCTTCACCGCCGCCCTGCCGCCCGAGGAGGCCGCCTCCGGCCCCGAGGTCTGGCTGCTCAAGCATGCGCCCGGTCAGCCGTCCTTCGTCGTTCCCGTCCCGTTGCAGGACAAGGCCGGAAAAATCGTCACCGTGCTGCTGGGCGCCCACCGCACTCTCACCCGCAAGCGCGACCTGGCGCGTTTGACCGGCTTCATCTGCGCCATCCCCGCCGGGCTGGCCTCCTCGGTCACCGCCGGCCTGCCCGAGGGCCTCGTCGGCGAGGCGCTCAACACCCTGGCCGAGGGCGTCATCGTCGCCGACGGCCACGGGAAGATCAGCTTCGCCAACGCCGTCGCCGCCCGCCTGCTCTGCCGCAGCGTCGAGTCGGTCCGCGGCCAGCCCGCCAGCGAGATCTTCCGCGTCGTGCACCGCGAGAGCGGCCGCGCGGGCGACGATCCCGTGGACCGCGCGCTCACCGCCGACCAGCCCCTGCCGCTGATCAACAGCGACGCCCTCGTCGCCAATCTCGCGGGCCTTGCCCCCACCCCCATCGTCTGGACCGCCCGCGCGGCGTTCAACGCCGAGGGCAAGCCGCTGGGGGTCGTCATCGTCTTCCGCGACCCCAACGAGATGAACCTCACGCCCGAGGAACTCGTGAAGGCCAACCGCTTCGAGTCGCTCGGCCTGCTCGCCGGCGGCATTGCCCATGACTTCAACAACCTGCTCACCACGATCATGGGTGGCATCTCGCTCGGCAAGGACACGCGCGACTACTCCTCCCTCGACGACAGCGAGCAGGCCTGCCTCGCGGCCAAGGGCCTCACGCGGCAACTGCTGACCTTCGCCAAGGGCGGCTCGGGCACGCAGGTCGTGCAGGCGCCGAAGGAGATCCTCGCCGACACCATCAAGATCGCCGCCGCCGGCTCGACCGCCGTGGTCACGGTCAACGTGGCCGACGGCACCGCCCCCGTGCTCGTGGACCGCGCCCAGATGCTGCAGGTCTTCCAGAATCTCGTCGTCAACGCCCTGCAGGCCATGCCGCCGCCGCCGCACCAGGCGCGGCTCCAGCTGACCGCCCGCAACCTGACGCTGGCCGAGGGCCAGATCTCCCCGCTCCCCGCCGGCCAGTACGTGGAGTTCGAGGTGCGCGACAACGGCAGCGGCATCAAGCCCGAGCACGTCGCGAAGATCTTCGATCCGTTCTTCACCACCAAGAAGCACGGCACCGGCCTCGGCCTGGCCACGGTGCTCTCCATCGTCCGCCGGCATGGCGGCCAGATCGGCCTCGACACCGCGCTCGGCGTCGGCACGGCCTTCACCGTCTACCTGCCGCACGCCGACCAGCCCGTCGAGGCGAAGGCCCGGCGCGCCGCCTCCCTCCGCTTCGGCACGGGCCGCGTGCTCTTCATGGACGACGACCCGAAGATCTCGTCAATCACCGCCACGATGCTCAAGAGCCTCGACTACAAGTTCGACCTCGCGAAAAACGGCGAGGAGGCGATCACGTTCTACAAGCGCTACCTCAACATCGGCCGCCCCTACGACGCCGTCATCATGGACATCAGCGTCGGCGGCGGCATGGGCGGCGAGGACACCTTCAAGGCCCTGCGCGAACTCGATCCCGACATCCGCGCCATCGTGTCCAGCGGCTACGACAACGACGACATGGCCCGCAAGTTCCTCGAGCTCGGCTTCTGCGGCTACCTCACGAAGCCCTACCGCGTCGCCGACCTCGGCAAGGTGCTCAAAACGGTGACCGGCTGAGCGGGCCCGCTTTCTTCGCAGCGATGAGTTCCCGGGCGCGGACGACGGCCGCCGCCAGGTCCCCCGTCACGTTGGCGGTCCCCACGCGCCCGAGGAAGCCCGACTTGTCCATCAGGAAGTACGGCTGGGTGTGAGGTCCGCTGAGCACGAGGAACCGGCCGTGGTGCCGCAGTTTCTCGTGCAGGGTCTCCAGCGCGTTGAGCGCGGTGGCGTCGAGGGCCGTCACAGCCGCCAGGTGCAGGATCACGACCTTCGTGTCGGTGCCGGCCCGCCGCATGACACTGTCGAGCTTGTCCGCCGCCCCAAACAGCAGCGCGCCAAAGACGCGGAAGACCAGCACCCCCGGCGGCAGGTCGGCCACCGCCTCGTGGCCCTGCGTGAGGGACGCCTCCTCATCATGGGCGAACACGTGGGTCGTGTCCGCGATGCGCTTGATGAAGAGCGCCCCGGCCAGGATCAGGCCCCATTTCACCGCCACCGTCAGGTCGAAGCAGGTCGTCAGCGTGAAGGTCACGAGAAACACCGCGGCATCGCTCTTCGCCTGGCGCCCGAGCAGGAGAAACTCGTCCCATTCGCCCATCCGGTACGCGACCACGAGCAACACCGCGCCGAGCACCGTCAGCGGGATGAATTTCGCCAGCGGCGCCGCGAGCAGGACGACCACGAGGAGCGTCAGCGCGTGGATCATGCCCGCGACCGGCGAGGTCGCGCCGTTGCGCACGTTGGTCGCCGTGCGGGCCAGCACACCCGTCACCGGGATGCACCCGAAGAAAGGCACGGTGAAGTTGGCGAGGCCCTGCGCCATCAGTTCCTGGTTCGAGTCGTGCCGGTCGTCGATCATGCCGTCGGCCACTACCGCCGAGAGCAGCGACTCGATCGCCCCCATCATCGTGATGGCGATGGCCGGAGCCACCAGGCTGCCCAGGTGCGACCAGTCAAACACCAGCGGGTGCAGCGCCGGTAGGCCGTTGGGAAACGCCTCCGGACCGAAACGGCCCGTGATGGTCATGACCGGCAGCCGGAACGCCCGGACCGTGAAGGTGCCCAGGATGACGGCCACGATCGAACCCGGCACAAAACGCGCCCAGGCCTTTGGCCAGAGCGTGATGAGGGCGGCCGAGGCCAGCCCCACGGCGACGGTCGGGCCGCTCAGCGAGGGGAGCGCGCGGACGAGCGCGGGGATCTTCTCGAAGAACTCCGCGGGTACCGTACCCAGCTGCAGGCCCAGGAAATCCTTCACCTGCGTCAGCATGATCGTGATCGCGATGCCGCAGGTGAAGCCCGTCGTCACCGGGTGCGGGATGAACTTGATCAGCGTGCCCAGCCGCGCCGCGCCCAAGGCGAACAAAAACACCCCCGACATGGCCGTGCAGATCAGGAGGTTGGGCAGCCCGTACTGCAGGATGATCGCGTACACGAGCCCGACGAAAGCCCCGGCGGGGCCGCCAATCTGCACCCGCGAACCGCCCAGGGCCGAAACAATGAATCCCCCGATGATCGCCGTATAAATACCGGTGCCAGGCGACACCCCCGAGGCGATGCCGAAGCCGATCGCCAGCGGCAGGGCCACGATCCCGACGATCAGCCCCGCCAGGATGTCCGCAAAAAACCGCGCGCGGGTATAATCACGCAGGCACTCGAAGAGTTTGGGCCGGAAGGAAAAATAACGTGGCGGAAGGGCGCTCATCTCGGGCCCGGGCAGCCTGCGGTGACCGGTCCCGCCACGCAAGCCGCGCCGCGCGGTCATGATTCCAGGTTCCCGCCCGGATGAGCGGAGCACCGTCACTCCCGCCACGTGAACGCGTGGCACAGCGCCACGCCGGCGGCGTCGGCCTCGTCGGGCGCGAGCGGGCGGCCGTGGCCGAGCAGCGACATGACCGTGCGCGCCAGCTGCTCCTTGCTCGCGCGGCCTGCGCCGACCACCGCCAGCTTCACCCGCAGCGGCGCGTACTCGTAGACCGGCCGCGCATGCAGCGCCACCGCCGCGATGGCCGCGCCGCGCGCCGCGCCGAGGATCTGCGCCGTCTGGAAATTCTGCACGTAGATCGTCTGCTCAAGCGCCACGTGCCTCACCTCCGTCTCCGCCACGAACGCCGTCACCGCCCGGTGGATCTCCGCCAGCGCCACCGCCATCGGCTGCTTCGCCGGCACCCGCACCGTCTGGCAGCGCAGCAGCACCGGCGACCGGCCCGGGGTGAACTCGATCAGCGCGAGTCCCGTGCCGCGCAGCGACGGATCAATGCCCAGCACGCGCCCCGCAAAGGGCGCCCGCTGCAGCGAAACCACGGCCGGCCCGCTCGCCGGCACGGACCGGCCCTCGAGCTTCGCCTTCCACATTTCCCGGACCGTCAGGCGCGCCATGGTGGGAGGCAGGGCGCGTTATCCCTGGCGCGCCGGGTCGTGCAGGCATCCGGCCTGCCGTCGGATCCGGATGCAGGCAGGATGCCTGCGCTACGTCGCGGCGGATGCGGGATAATCCGCCCCACCTTCCGAATGATGAAATCCTGAATCATGGTTTTGCCGGCCCGTCCTAATACAGCAGCTTTACCCCCGCGACGGCCGAGAGGCCAAGCGCAAGATACTCGAAGAGCTTCTGGTTCATCCGCACCAGGATCTTTTTCCCGAGCAGCGCCCCGACCAGCACCGCCGGCGCCAGCCAGAGGTTCAGCCACAGGCTCGGGCCGTTGATCAGCCCGAGGTTCGCCATAAAGGGCACCTTGAAGGAATTCATCAGGAGAAAGTAGATCGCCCCGGTGCCCATGTATTCCATTTTCGGCAGCCGCATCGCGAGGAGGTAGATCACCATCAGCGGCCCGGCCGCATTCGCCACCAGCGTCGCGAATCCCGCCAGCACGCCAATCAGGGGCGCAAACCACCCGGCATGCCCGGGTTCCTCGTCCGTCGCCCGCCAGCGCCGCACCAGGTTCATGGCCAGCATCGCGAGGATGATGGTCCCGATCAGCACCTTCGCCTGCCGGTCGTCGATCCGCCCCAGCACGAAGTAGCCCGCCACCACGCCGGCCGCCGTCCACGGAAACAGCTTCCACAGGTAGCTCCACTGCGCGTGCCGCCGGTAGGAGGCGACCGCCACGAGGTCCGCGAGGATAAGCATCGGCAGCACGACGCCGCTCGCCTGCCGCGCCGGCAGGAGGTTCGCGAAGATCACGACGGCGAAGATGCCGAGCCCGTTGATGCCGGTCTTCGCGAGGCCGATCGCCAGGGCCGCGATCGCGGCGAGCAGCCACTGCCATGGTTCCAGATTCATGCGGCGGCAGGGTTTCCGGTAAACGTGCCCTCGGCGACGACAAACACCTGCCACTCGCCCAGGGCCGCGTCGGGCAGGCCCGTGCCGGTGGCGATGACCTGAGACTCGGGGTCGATGGCCGCCCAGAATTGCCGGCGGCGCGCCGGGTCCAGCTCGCCCAGGACGTCATCCGCCAGCAGCACCGGCCGGATGCCGCTCCGGGCGTGAAACCACGCGGCCTGCGCCAGCCGCAGCGCCAGCACCAGCGAGCGCTGCTGGCCCTCGGACGCATAGTCCTTCGCCGCCGTGCCGCGCACCGTGAAGTGAAAATCGTCGCGGTGCGGCCCGGTCAGCGTCGTGCGGAACTGCGCGTCGCGCGCCCGGCCCGCCTCGAACCGGGCCAGCAGCGCCTCCGCCGACGGTTCGGCGAAGTTCGGGTCGTAGCCGAGCGAGGCCGGCTCCGCCGTGTCACACAGCCGCGCGTAGAACCTGGCGAGCTCCGCCCCGAGCTCGCGCAGCGCGGCCGTGCGGCGCCCGATCAGTTCGGCCGCGGCCGGCGCCAGCAGCTGCTCGAAGGCCGCGAGCTGCGCCTCGCCCGCCCGGCCCGCCTTCAGGAGCGCATTCCGCTCCGCCAGCGCGCGCGCATAGGTCTGCAGCGCCCGCAGGTAGGCGCCGTCCATCGCCGCCAGCGTGAGGTCCAGCCACCGCCGCCGCCCGGCCGGCGACCCGCGGACCAGGAGCAGATCCTGCGAGGAGAAAACGACCGTCGGGAATTTTCCCAGGTGGTCCGCCAGCCGCGTCACGCGGGCCTGGTCGCACCAGAGCTCCTTGCCGTCCCGCCGGAGCTTGATCGTGACATTGGTGTCGCCCTGCCGCTCGTGCTCCACCTCCGCCGCGATGGCCCCCACCGCCTGGCCGTGGCCGATGAGCAGCTTGTTGTCCGTCGCCCGGAAGGACCGCAGCGCCGTGAGGAAGCCCGCCGCCTCGAGCAGGTTGGTCTTCCCCTGTCCGTTCGCGCCGAGCAGGAACTGCTGGCGGCCGGAGAATTCAAGCGTGGCAAAGCCCACGTTTCGAAAGTGCCGCAGCGTGATCTTCTTCAGGCGCATCGTCGCAGGGAGGTACGGGGGACGAGTTACGAGGGACGATTGTCCGGACGCAAGCGGCGAGCCGGCTGTTTGTCTTCGGCACGGGCTCAGCGGGAGCATGCTCCGCATCCTTTTGGCCCCGAACGGCAGCGTAGCCGTTTCATCACGCCTGCATTCCTCTATCGTGCCTCGTAAATCGTCCCTCGTAAGTCCACGCCACCCGCTTTCCCGTTCTTCAGCTTGTCCAAGCCTCTCCCACCCGCTACAACCTTCGGCCAATGACCTTCGAAGCCTCGCTCGCCGAATCCCTGCAGACGCTGCAGTCGCTGTCCACGATCCGCCCGGCCGTCGACCGCGCCGGGCAGATGATCCTCGCGACGCTCCGGCGCGGGGGAAAGCTCCTGATCGCCGGCAACGGCGGCAGCGCGGCGGAGGCCGGGCATTTCTCCACCGAACTCGTCGGCCGCTACCAGAAGAACCGCCGCGCCCTGCCCGCGGTCGCGCTGTCCGCGGACGGCTCGCTCCTCACCTGCATCGGCAACGACTACGGCTACGACCAGGTGTTCTCCCGCCAGCTGGCCGGACTTGCGCGCCCCGGCGACCTCCTCGTCGTGCTGACCTCCAGTGGCAACTCCGCCAACATCCTCGCCGCGCTCGCCGAGGCAAAAAAACTCGGCCTGGAGAGCATCGCCTTCCTCGGCCGCGGCGGCGGCAAGGCCAGGGGTCTCGCGACCTGCGAGCTGATCATCCCCGGCCAGAGCGGCGCAGCGGCGCAGGAGGCGCATCTTTTTCTCATCCACCATTTCTGCGAGCTGGTCGACGAGGCCTTCGCGTGAGGCCGCGGGCGGGTCACCGCAAAGGCGCGAAGCCGACAAGGCCGGGGCAAAGAACAAATCCGATTCATGCTTTGCGTTCGACCATCACGTCTTTGTCTCTTTGCGCTTCACTCCGGTTTTGGGTCTTGCGGCGCAGTGAACGGTCCGGTTCGCTGGCCGTCCCATGAGTACTCCCGCCGCCGCTGAACACGCCATAATCAAGACCACCTACGGTGACATGACGATCGCCTTCTGGCCCGACGTCGCGCCGAAGACCGTCGAGAATTTCAAGAAGCTCGCCAACGAGAAGTTTTTTGATGGCACGGCGTTCCACCGTATCATCAAGGGCTTCATGATCCAGGGTGGCTGCCCCAACACGAAGAAGGGCGAGACCGGCATGCCCGGCACCGGCGGCCCGGGCCACAAGGTCAAGGCGGAGTTCAACGCGAAGTCGCACGTGCGCGGCGTCATTTCCATGGCGCGCTCGGCCCATCCCGATTCCGCCGGCAGCCAGTTCTTCATCTGCCACGGCGACGCCAAGTTCCTCGACCGCCAGTACACCGCCTTCGGCGAACTCGTGAAGGGCGACGACGTCCTCGAGCGGATCGCGACCATGCCGACAAGTTCCGGCGGCGGCGGCGAAAAGAGCACCCCGATCGAGCGCGTCGAGGTCGAGAGCATCCGCATCGTCCCGGCGAAGTAAGGGCGAAGTCCGGGTTAAGCACGGCCGGTCGATGACCGGCCTTTTTTACGCCCGGCGGCTATTGCCGTGTCTGCACCCGGGTGAGCACGGCTTGGGCTCGCTGCCGGAGGGCCGGGGGCGGATTGGTATCCAATACGCTCTGGGCCATGGAGGCGGCCACCTCCCATTGTTTTTCACCGGCGAGTTGCTCGGCCTGCAGCACGAGATCGAGCTGGCCGATCTGGCCGCGCAGGGCAACCAGGCTCGCCCGCTCCCTCTCGTCCGTGCAGTTTCGGAGTAATTGCGCAACCAGCTCGCCCGCTTCGTCCGCCTTGTCCTCCGCCAGAAGCTTGCGGGCGGCACTGATGCCTTCCCCGGCGGCTTCCGTGGCGGCCAAGTCCTGCGCCATCGCCCGCGCTTCCTTCGAAACCCGTTTCCCGGCCACCAACAAAGCGCTCAATCGTTGCTGCCCCTGCATTTCCTGGTGATTCTTCATCTCCCATACGCCCAGGCCGGCCTCGATCACATCGTCATTCGGAGCCTCGCGTTTGCCGAGTTCGAGAAATTGCCGGTCCGCGGTTGAGGTGATCTCCAAGCTGGGCATCAGCAAAGCCAGCTTTTCGTAGCTCGGCAGATAGCGCGGATAAAGATTGATCGCCTGCTCGAACCGGTTCGCCGACGCCCGGGCCAGATGCGGTTCAAAGCGCAGGGGCAGACTGGCGGCACCGCGCGGCGCCCCGTCAAATATCTGGTTTCCAACGAAAAAATAGGCGCGGTAGCTTTTGCTGCCCAACTCAATGGCCCGGGCATAATGGGCCCCCGCTTCGCCCTCGTTCCGCTCCTGCATTGCCATGTCGCCCAGCAGCTCCTCGGCTGGCAGTTCGCCTCCGGGCAAGGACTGGGCGACGAGCAAAAGCCGGCGGGCCTGGTCGTTCCAATTACCGGCCAAGCAGGCATAACCGTGGATGATTTCCGTCTCAGCCGGACTGGCGGCTGCCACTCGGAAGCTCCCGGAGGTCGCGGCCCGGTTGAACTTTCCCGTGGAGATCGCATAGTGGCCGCTGGAAACATAGGCATCCAACCGACGAAGCATCCCGTCATAATCGGTGCCAAATACCCGTTTGAAGGCGGGTTCGGCGGGCTCGCCGCGCTGCAGCGCCTCCATGAAATCCGCCAGTTGCGGCGCCCGCGTCGTGCCGCCGCGGGTCGATTCACGTCCAAAGATCAAGTAGTGGACCAGAGCCCAGGATTCAGCCCCAAACAGGCGCACCCTGGTTTCATCCTTAAAATCGAGATCCTCATATTCGATTCCAAACAATTGATTCAATGCCATGAGATTATGCTCATGCAGAAAAGCCACGTCTCCATCCATGACTTCGCCCACTTTGACCTCATCGAAGGACACTTGAAAATTTTCGAAAATGGCTGCCAATCCGGACTGGAACCAAGCCGGACCAGGATACTTGAAACCGCTCAAAACCCAATAGGTGCCCATGTGATAGAACAACCGCCTGGTTTCATCGTCGTCCCAATTTAGACTGGTGGCGATGATGGTACCGGCGGGTAGAGTCACACTCATAGCGGCAAGGTCGGATGGCGTCTTGTCCTTGGTGCGTCGAAAATAGTGTTTAAGCTGCTCACGGTCCTTGAAGACCACGATCGTCAACGGCTGCAGTTGGATCGGAGGAATCACGAGAAATTCGTTCATATACCGGCGAAACTCCTCGAACGAGGACGCCCAGTCTGTCGCCTCGCGCGGACCACATTCCGCATAGAGGGTAAAATATGTGGTTTCGATCTTGGTCCAGTGCTCGCTCGCCTGAACCGGAGTAAAAATTCCAGCCATTAATCCAAGCCAGGAAACCAGCAGCCAGGGGTGGAAACGGCGCATGGGCCTGAGGCTTTGGTGGGAGAAAGCGCTTGGCAAGGCGAAGCACGAAGGGATGACCATTTGAAAACCGACATGAGTTCAACCTGTCCCCGCGCGAACCTCATGAGTTGGGAAACCGGTCGCCTTCGACTTCGATTGCCCTTGCGGGCTTGCATCCTTTTGCGCCCGGTATCTTCGATCTTCCCATGCCCAAGCTCCTCCACCTCCAGGTCGCCTGTGCTGAAAACCGCGTCATCGGCCGCGAAGGACGCCTGCCGTGGAGCATCCCGGAGGACCTGAAGTTCTTCCATGACCAGACCGCCGGCCAGACGGTCGTCCTCGGCCGGGTCTGCTTTGAAACCTGGCCGCGCGTCCGGCTGGATGGCCGCCAGCCGGTCGTCATCACGTCGCGCCTGCCCGATCCGCCGGCGGCCGGAGCAGCGGACGAGGGCAAGTGGAGCGCGCACCTGCTGACCGCCCCTTCGCTCCCGAAAGCCCTCGCCATCGCCGACACGCAGCCCGGCGAAATCCACATCTGCGGCGGGGAGCGCATTTACGGGGAGACCCTCGCGCTCGACCGCCCGATGCGGCTGCACCTGACGCTCGTCCACGCCGACGTGCCCGGCGACACCTTCTTTCCCGAATGGCGCCACCTCGCCTGGCGCGAGACCGCCCGCCGCGAAAGCGCCGACGCCAACTACCGCTACACGTTCTTCACCCTCGAGCGGCCCTGATTTTTTAACCGCGAAGGGCGCAAAGATCGCGAAGTTCGAGCCACGGAATTTTTGACCACGGATTTCACGGATGACGCGGATGTGAATTCGAACCATCCAATCATTTTACAGGAGATAACGGAGGTAACAGAGAGCTCCGGTCCTATGCCTCTCCTCCATTCCCTCCGCTACCTCCTGTAAAATGGCTGGAGAACGAAACTCGGGAGTCTGCTTCCGCCTTAGCGGCCTTTGCGCTCTTTGCGGTTAAAAATCAGGCCGATCCCTGCTGCAACGCCGCGTGCGCCTTCGCCGTCGCGACATATTTCTCCGCCCAAGGACGCAGGCCGGCGATTTCCTCGGGCTTCAGCGGACGGATCACCTTGGCGGGCGAGCCGTAGACCATCGAGCCCGGCGGACATTCAAAGCGCTGGGACACGAGCGAATTCGCACCCACGATGCTCTGCGCACCGATCTTCGCCCCGTCGAGCACCGTCGCCCCCATGCCGATCAGGCACTCGTCGCCAATCGTGCAGGCATGGATGATGGCTGCGTGGCCGATCGTGCACCATTTGCCGATGTAGGCCCCATAGTCGTCGGCGAGGTGCACGATGGCGTTGTCCTGGATGTTCGTCCCCTCGCCCACGCGGATCTCATGGATGTCCCCGCGCAGCACCGCGCCGTAGAAGACGCTGGTCTGCGGGCCGAGCACGACGTCGCCGTTGACCGTGGCGTTGGTCGCGATGAACAGCGCCCCGGCCGTATCCGGCGTCTTCGACAGATGGCGGGCGAGGCGGTCGTGGATCGTCATGTCGGAATGGCCGCAAAAACCCGCCCAGGGCGCAAAACCTTTCGCGCCGAACCAAACTAAATTGGCCGCGAAGAGCCACAAGGGCGCAGGAGGTCGGGCTCAAATCTCCCGCGCGCCTCTGGGCGCAATGGCGACTCCTTCACAGCCCCATGCCCCTGGGCCTTTCTGTGGCCAACCTTTCCGGAATTCGGGCCGGTTCGGTTTCGCCGCTCACTTCTCTTTCGCGTAGGGCACGCCGATCGCGGCAGGCGGCACCGCCGTGCCGACAAAGCCCGCGAGCAGCAGCACCGTGAGCACATACGGCAGCGCGAGGATGAACTGCACGGGGATCACCCCGACCAGCGGCAGGTCCACACCCTGCAGCCGCGTGGCAAGCGCATCGGTGAAGGCGAACAGCAAGCAGGCCCCCATCGTGGGATACGGTTTCCACTTGCCGAAGATCAGCGCCGCCAGCGCCAGATAACCCTTGCCCGCCGTCATGTCGCGCACGAAGCCCGCGCTCGCCGCCGTCGACAGGTACGTGCCGGCCACGCCACAGAGCACGCCGGAGATCAGCACCGCCTGGTAGCGGAGCCGCGTCACGGAGATGCCGGCCGTGTCCACGGCCGACGGATTCTCGCCCACCGCGCGCAGCCGCAGGCCGAAACGCGTGCGGTACAGCACCCACGCGCTGAGCGGCACGAGCACCGCGGCGAGATAGACGATCAGGTTGTGCCCGCTCAGCAGCTGGGAATAGAGCCGCCCGGGAAACGGGACCTTGTCCGCCGCCGCGGCCCACGGCCAGGTCACCGCCAGAAACCGCTGGCCCGGTCCCTCCAGCTGCGGCGTCTGGCCACCGAGGTCGAACCAGGCGAGCGCGAGCGCCGGGCCGAGCCCCGCGACCATGATGTTGAGCGCCATGCCCGCGACGACCTGGTTGCCCCGGTGCGTCACGCACGCAAACGCGAGCAGCAGCGCGAGCGTCACGCCCGTCGCGACGCCGGCGCCCAGCCCGAGCCACGCCGAGCCGCTCACGGCCGCGACCGACGCCGACGCAAACGCCGCGCCGAGCATCATGCCCTCCAGCCCGAGCGCGATCACGCCCGAGCGCTCCGAGAACATCCCGGCCAGCGCCGCCAGCAGCAGCGGCGTCGCCACGCGGATCGTGGCGGCCAGCAGCAGGACGATGAGGGTATAGGTTTCCACGCTTATGATTGCGGAGTGCGGATACCGGACACCCGATAGTCTCCCTCGCACCGACAGCCCGGAACGGCAAACCGGGACGGTCGGTTGAAATGGCGCATCACGGTTCCTCCTCCGGCTTTCATTTTCCGTCCTCCGGTTTCCGGTTTCCGGTAAGGGCCCGCAGGGTCGCCGCGAGCGGAGAGCGGAACACATTCTCCATCGCGCCGCAGAACAGGATCACGAGGCCCTGGATCACCACGACCATGTCGCGGTTGACATGGGGCAGGTCGAACGAGAGCTGCGAGCCGCCCTGCACCAGCGCGCCGAACAGCACCGCCGCGAGGAAGATACCCACGGGGTGGTTGCGCCCCATGAGCGCGACCGCGATGCCGACGAAGCCCGCGCCGCCGGGAAAATCCAGCAGGATCCGGTGCTGCGAGCCCATGAGCTCGTTGAGCCCGAGCGAGCCGGCCAGCGCGCCCGACAGCAGCATGGCCCACACGGTTACGCGCGGCGGCCGGATGCCCGCATAGACGGCGGCGGCCGGATTCTGGCCAGCCACGCGCAGCGCGTAGCCCCAGCGTGTCCGCCAGAGCAGCACCCACACGAGCGCCGCGGCCGCGAGCGCGAGCAGGAAGGCGAGGTTGAGCGGCGTGGACGTAAACGGAATCCCGATCTTCCCGAGCAGCGTGTGCAGGCCGGGCATGAAGGCGTTGGGGGCGAACTCGCGCGTCTCGGGCGACTGCTGGCCCGGCCGGATGAGCACATTGACCAGCAGCCAGGTCATCAGCGCCGACGCGATGAAGTTGAACATGATCGTCGTGATCACGATGTGGCTGCCGCGGCGCGCCTGCAGCCAGGCCGGGATGAAGGCCCACGCGGCACCAAAGAGGGCGCCGGCGAAAATCGCCAGCGGCAGCACGACCCAGAACGGCCAGGATCCGAGCCACAGGCACACGAGGCCCGTCCCGAGCCCGCCGATATAGGCCTGGCCCTCGGCCCCGATGTTGAAGAGCCCGGCATGGTAGGCGACGGCGACGGCGAGGCCGGTGAAGATGAAATTCGTCGCGTAGTAGAACGTGTAGCCGATGGACTCCTGCGAGCCGAACGCGCCGTCGGCCATCAGTTTCAGCGCCGCCCACGGGCTCTCGCCGATGAGCCGGATGATCGCGCCCGACAGCAGGAGCGCCGCGATCAGGTTGATCGCGGGCAGCAGCCCGAGCTCGGCCCAGCGGGGCAGTTTGGCCGGAGGGCTCATCGCGCATCGTGCTTTTGCCTGTCTTTGCGCGAGGCGGCGCGCCGAAGCACTCCAGCCCCTCGACGAGGCTCGGGGCCGTGAGCTTGTCGACCGCCAGGATCGCCACGGCGCACGCTGCGCGCCACGCGCTGACAAACCGCGCTCACGTCCGCCCCTCCCCTTTCACGCCGGCCATCATCAGGCCGATTTTTTCCTCGGTCGCCTCGGCGCGGGCCAGCTCGCCGACGATCTCGCCCGCATTCATCACGAGGATCCGGTCGGCGAGGCCGAGGATCTCGTCGAGTTCAACCGAGACCAAGAGCAGCGCCTTCCCGGCATCACGCAGCGCGACCAGCTGTCGGTGAATGAACTCGATCGCCCCGATGTCCACGCCGCGGGTCGGCTGGCCGACCAGCAGCACGCGCGGGTCGGAATCGATCTCGCGCGCGAGCACGAGCTTTTGCTGGTTGCCGCCGGAGAACGCCGCGATGCGCAGGTGCGGATTCGGCGGGCGCACATCGTAGGCGGACATTTTCCGCTCGCAGTCCCCGAGGATGGCCGCGCGGTTCAGCAACCCGCCGCGCTGGTAGGCGGGCAGGTCATGGTACCCGAGGATGGCGTTGTCCTGCGCGGAAAAGCCGGTGACCACGCCCATCCGCAGCCGGTCCTCCGGCACATGCGCCAGGCCGAGATGACGGCGGGCGCGCGGATCGAGGCCTTCGCGCACGAGGTCGCGGCCGCCCAGCACGATTTCGCCGCGGCCCGGCGCGCGAATGCCGGCCAGCGCCTCCAGCAACTCGGACTGGCCGTTGCCCGCCACGCCGGCCACGCCGACAATCTCGCCGGCCCGCAGCGTGAAACTCACGCCCTTCACGCGCGGCACGCCGAGCCGGTCGGTCACCTCGAGGTCCCGCACCGTGAGCAGGGTCGCGCCCGGCCGCGCCGGGCCCTTTTCCACCTCCAGGAGCACGGCGCGGCCCACCATCTTCTCGGCCAGATCGCGCGACGACGTGGCGCGGGTCGCCACCTCCGCAACAACCGCGCCCTGCCGCATGACGGTCACCCGGTCGGTCACGGCCATGATCTCGCGCAGCTTGTGGGTGACGAGGATGACCGTCTTGCCCTGCGCCCGCAGCCGCCCGAGCATCTTGAACAGCTGGTCGGCCTCCTGCGGCGTCAGCACGGCGGTCGGTTCATCCAGGATGAGCAGGTCGGCGCCGCGATGCAGCGCCTTGAGGATTTCCACGCGCTGCTGGAGGCCGACCGGGAGTTCGGAGACCACGGTGTCGAGCGGCACATCGAGCCCGTAATCCCGTGCCAGCCGTTCCAGCCCGGCCCGCGCCCTTGCCAGGCCGCCGGCCAGCCGCGGGCCGCCCTCGACGCCGAGCACGATGTTTTCGATCACCGTGAAATTCTCCACGAGCATGAAGTGCTGGTGGACCATGCCGATGCCGGCTGCGATGGCGTCCTGCGGCGAATGGATCTCGACCGGCCTCCCGTGCACCCGGATTTCACCGGCGTCGGCGCGATGAAAGCCATAAATGATGTTCATCAGCGTGGACTTGCCCGCGCCGTTCTCGCCGATGACCCCGTGGACGGTGCCCGCCGCGACGGCGAAGGAGAGGTCCCGGTTCGCGTGCACCGCGCCAAAGCGCTTGTCGATGCCACGCAGCTCGAGCGCGGGAGCCACGGTCTGGGTTTCAGGCCTCATGGGCGAGCCCCGTCGAAGCCCCGGGGAAAATTGGTGGAACGCGCTGCCCTCAACGGGTTGGTTTGAAAGCGGGCAGCCCAAGCGCGTTGGGGGCAACGCGCTCCACCGCGGATCGCGACCATGGCGTCGTGCATCGTCAACCGGTCCGGGCTATTGCGCCCGGTACTCGGACACCTTGAGCCTGCCGCTGACGATGTCGGCCCGTGCCTGGTCGAGGCGCTGCTTCATCGCCGGGGTCAGCACAGTGCGGTTGTACTCGTCGTAGGAATAATCCACCCCGCTCTCCGCGAGCCCCAGCACCAGTTGCCCGCCCTTCCAGGTGCCCGCCTTCGCATCCTGAAACGCCTTGTAGACGGCGACATCCACCCGCTTCACTGCCGAGGTCAGGACGCTGCCGGGGTGCAGGTAGTCCTGGTTGCTGTCGCAGCCGATGCTGAGCAGGCCCGCGTCCTGCGCCGCCTGCATCACACCGATGCCGGTGGCGCCGGCCGCGTGGAAGACGACGTCGGCCCCGCGGCCAAACTGGCTTTTGGCGAGTTCGGCACCCTTGGTCGGGTCGCCCCACGCCGCGGGCGTGGTACCGGTCATGTTCTGAAAGACCTCGATGTTCGGGTTCACGTACTTCGCCCCCTCGGCATAACCGAGGGCGAATTTGCGGATCAGCGGGATGTCCATCCCGCCGACAAAACCGATCTTGCCGGTCTTCGACGCGAGCGCGGCGGCCATGCCGCAGAGGAACGAGGACTCCTGCTCGCGGAAATTGATCGACTGGACATTCGGCAGGTCGACGACCGCGTCGATGATGGTGAACTTCACGTCGGGAAACTGCCGGGCGACCTTTTCCACGGCCGAGGCCTGGGTGAAGCCGACGGCCACAATGATGCTGGAGCCCCGCTTGGCCAGCTGCGCCATGATCTGCTCACGCTGGGCGGCATTGGTGATCTCGAACTCGCGGAAGGCGATGCCGGTGTCCTGCCGGAACTTCTCCGCCCCCACGCTGGCGGACTGGTTGAAGGAGCGGTCAAACTTGCCGCCGAAGTCGTAGACGATGGCCGGTTTGAATTCCGCCGCCGGCGAGAGGGTGACCGCGCCCAGCGAGACCAGCAGGACGCCCAGAAGACGGGAAGAAATCATCGGTGATAGGTGCTGCCCGCGACCCTGCGAAAAACCCGGGCGCGAATCAATGCCCATCCGCCCGCGCAGGCCTCGGGGTCTGGACCAAGGTGGGCGGACACGTCCCGGGCCCGCATGGGTGGGGCCCGGCATTCGGCGCAAATGCAGGCATGGGACATGCCAGCCCAACCTGAAGCCAACCGCACAGCGGGATCCCGCAAAATTCAGGTAGGCCGAGAAAATTTTGGAATCCCGTTTGAACTTGAGCAAAGTCTGAACTTACTCACCACCCATGTCTGATCCAAAGCGTGCCAGAATGGCTTCATTGGTTTCTGCCGGGTTGCTGGTGACGGGCTTCGTCAGTGGATGCGGCAAGTCCGGCGTCCAAGCCCCGCCCCCCCCGGATGTCCAGGTGGTCACGGTCGAGCAGCGAGACGTGCCGGTCACCCGCGAGTGGGTCGGCAGCCTCGACGGCTCCGTCAATGCGCAGATCCGCGCCCAGGTCAGCGGGTACCTGGTCAGGCAGAATTACCGGGAGGGGTCCGCGGTCGCGAAGGGCGATCCCCTGTTCGAGATCGACACCCGGCCGTTTGAGTCGGCCCTGGCCCAGGCGAACGGCCAGCTGGCCCAGGCCCAGGCGCAGGCCGAGAAGGCGGCGCTGGATGTGAAACGTTATACGCCCCTCGCCCAAGACAAGGCCATCAGCCAGGAGGAGCTCGATGACGCCGTCCAGGCCGAGCTCGCCGGCAAGGCTCAGGTGGCGTCGGCCCAGGCGGCGGTTGACCAGGCCAAGCTGAACCTCGCCTTTGCCCACATCGTCTCGCCCATCGACGGCATCGCCGGGCTGGTGCAGGCGCAGATCGGCGACCTCGTGGGCCCGGCCACCGGCGTCCTGACCACGGTCTCGACGGTGGACCCGATCAAGGCCTATTTCCCGATCAGCGAGCAGGCCTACCTCGAATTCCGCCGGCGCGAGCCCGATGCGCCCAGCATCCCGCAGGGCACCCGGTTCCAGCTCGTGCTCTCCGATGGCACCGTCTACCCGGCCGCGGGCGAATTCTTCGCCATCGACCGCCAGGTGGACGGCAATACCGGGACGCTGCGCGTCGCTGCCCTGTTTCCCAACCCGCAGGGGCTTCTCCGGCCCGGGCAGTTTGCCCGGGTGCGGGCGGTCGTGAACGTCGAGAAGGATGCGCTGCTCGTCCCCACCCGCGCGCTGACGGAACTGCAGGGCAGCTACCAGCTGGTCACCGTCGATGCCGCGAATCACGCCCATCTCGTCGGCGTCAAGGTGGGTGAAACGTTCGGCCCGCTGAGCGTCGTCCGGGGACTCCGTCCCGGCGACCGCGTCGTCGTCGAGGGGATCCAGAAGGTGAAGGAGGATGCGGTGGTAAATCCCCTGCCCTACTCCGCCGCCGCGGCCGTCAAATAAACGCGCCGTGTCGAAATTCTTCATCAACCGCCCGATCGTCGCGATCGTCATCTCGATCATCACGGTGATCGTGGGCGTGGTGGCCTTCCTCAGCCTGCCGATCGCCCAGTTCCCGAAGATCGTCCCGCCCGAGGCGCGCGTCACCACGACCTACGTCGGCGCCGACGCCCAGACCGTCGAGCAGTCCGTCGCCACACCCATCGAGCAGCAGCTGAGCGGCGTCGACAACCTGAACTACATGTTCTCGATCAACGGCAGCGACGGCTCGCTGCGGTTGTCGGCCAACTTCGACGTCAACACGGACCCGAACACCGACCTGATCCTCACCCAGATGCGCGTGACGCAGGCGGGCCCGCAGCTGCCCTCCGACGTCGCGAATTTCGGCGTCACCGTGCAGAAGCAGCTGACGGCGCCGCTGATGCTCGTCGCGCTGTATTCGCCGACCAATTCCTACGACAGCACGTTCCTGGCGAACTACGCCTACATCAACATCAACGACCAGCTCACCCGCGTGCCCGGCATCGCCAGCGCGACGGTGTTCGGCGCCGGGCAGTACGCGATGCGCTACTGGGTCAAGCCCGACCAGCTCGCCAAGCTCAACCTCACGGTCAATGACCTCATCTCGGCCATCCAGAGCCAGAACACGGTCAATCCCGCCGGCACGATCGGCGGCGAGCCCGCGCCCAGCGGACAGGACTTCACGTACTCCGTCCGCGCCCAGGGCCGCCTGACCTCCCCGGAGGAATTCGGTGCGATCATCGTCCGGGCCAACCCCGACGGCTCCACCGTCCGCCTGCGCGACGTGGCCCGGGTCGAACTTGGCGCCCAGGTGTACAACGTGATGGGCCGGTTCAACGGCAAGCCCTCCGCCATCATCGCGATCTACCAGCTCCCGGGCTCCAACGCGCTCGACTGCGCCAATGGCGTGAAGCAGGCCATGGCGAAGCTCAGGCAGCGCTTCCCGCAGGGCCTCGACTACGAGGTCGGCCTGGACACGACTCAGTCGGTGTCCGAGGGCGTGAAGGAAATCTCCAACACCCTCTGGCAGGCGCTCCTGCTGGTCATACTCGTCGTCTTCGTGTTCCTGCAGGGCTGGCGCCCGACGCTCATTCCCCTGCTGGCCGTGCCCGTCTCGCTGATCGGCACCTTCATCCTGTTCCCGGCCTTCGGCTTTTCGGTGAACACGCTCTCGCTCTTCGGCCTCGTCCTCGCCATCGGCCTCGTGGTGGACGACGCCATCGTCGTGGTCGAGGCGGTCGAGCACCACATCGAGGAGGGCCTCTCGCCGCGCGATGCGACGCTCAAGGCGATGGAGGAGGTCGGCGGCCCGGTCGTGGCTATCGCGATCATCCTCGCGGCGGTGTTCATCCCGACGGCATTCATCCCGGGTATCACCGGACGGCTCTACCAGCAGTTCGCGCTCACGATCGCGATCTCGGTCATCATCTCGGCCTTCAACGCCCTCTCCCTCAGCCCCGCCCTGTGCGCGATGCTGCTCCGCCCCAAGGGCGAGAACCGCGGGCCGCTGGGCGGTTTCTACACCTGGTTCAACCGCGCCTTCGGCCGCGTGCAGGAGGGCTATGTGGGGATTTCCCGCCACCTCATCCGCAAGAGCGCCGTTAGCTTTGTCCTCTTGGCCCTGTTTGCGGCCGCCGCGCTCTGGTTCGGCAAAAAGCTGCCCACGTCGTTCCTGCCGGAGGAGGATCAGGGCTATGTCTACGTCGGCCTGCAGCTGCCCAACGCCTCCTCCCTCCAGCGCACCAGCGAGGCCGCCCGCAAGGTGGAGGAGATCGTGAAGGCCACCCCGGGCGTGAAGAGCTGCACGTCCGTCATCGGGTTCAGCCTCCTCAGCACGGTTTACAACACGTACAGCGCCTTCTTTTTCGTGAACTTCAAGCCGTGGTCGGATCGGACCAGCGAGGCCGAGCACTTCGACGCGATCCGGGCCCGCCTGAACCGGGAACTGTCCAAGATCCCGGAGGGCCGGGCATTCGCCTTCTCGCCGCCGTCCATCCCGGGGGTCGGCACCGCCGGCGGTTTCACCTTCGTGCTCGAGGACCGGGCGGGCCGCGATGTCGCCTTCCTGGCCAGCAATGTCAGCAAGTTCATGGCGGCGGCGGCCAAGCGCCCGGAGATCGCCGGGCTCTCCACGACGTTCTTGCCATCCGTGCCCCAGGTGTTTGTGAATGTGGACCGCGACAAGGTCCTGAAGCAGGGTGTCGCGCTGGGTGACGTCTACAAGACCCTGCAGACCTTCATGGGCGGGGCATTCGTGAATTACTTCAACCGCTTCGGCCGTCAGTGGCAGGTCTACGTCGCGGCGGAGGGCGAGTACCGCAACAGCCCCGACAAGCTCGGCAGCTATTACGTCCGCAACCGGGCCGGCACCATGGTGCCGCTCTCGACCCTGGTGACCGTCGAGAACCGTCTCGGGCCCGAGTTCACGATGCGGTACAACCTTTACCGCAGCGCCCAGATCAACGGATCGGCGGCGCCCGGCTACAGTTCCAACCAGGCGACGCAGGCGCTCGAGGAGGTCTTCGCGCAGACCATGCCGCGGGAGATGGGCTTCGATTACATCGGCATGTCCTACCAGGAGAAGAAGGCCCAGGAGGGCGTGCCGCCGGCCGCGATCTTCGGGCTATCGCTGCTGTTCGTGTTCCTGATCCTGGCCGCGCTCTATGAAAGCTGGTCGCTGCCGTTCAGCGTCCTGCTCGGCGTGCCCGTGGCGGTGTTCGGCGCCTATGCCACCCTGCTCGCCCGGCACATGGAGAACAATGTCTTCGCGCAGATCGGCCTAGTCATGCTGATCGGGTTGTCGGCCAAGAATGCCATCCTGATCGTGGAATTCGCCCGCACCCGGTACGAGCACGGTGTCCCGCTGCTGGACGCCGCCCTGCAGGGCGCCAAGATCCGGCTGCGGCCCATCCTGATGACGTCCCTTGCGTTCATCTTCGGCTGCATTCCCCTCTGGCTCGCGGACGGCTCGGGTTCCGTGGCCCGCCGGGTAATGGGCACCGCGGTGATCGGCGGCATGTTCGCGGCCAGCGCGCTGGCGATCTTCCTGATCCCCGTCACGTTCTTCGTCATCGAGATGTGGGCGACCAAGGGCCTTCCGCACAGCGCCCACCGGAGCCCGCTCCATCCGGGCCCTCTCGACGACACCCCCACTTCACCTCCCGGGACCAACCCACCGGCACCTGGCCATTGAACACCGCCATGACACCCTGGATGAAATTTGGCGCCGTTCCGGCCTTCCTGCTGCTGGCCGGCTGTGCAATCGGGCCCGACTACCAGCGTCCCGCTGTGGAAGCGCCGCCCACATTCCGTGCCGCGCCCGTGCCGCCGGATGACCGGTCGTTTGCCGATGCCGGGTGGTGGGACATCTATCAGGATGCGCAACTGAAGGAACTGATCCGTACTGCGCTGACAGACGGGTTTGACGCCCGCATCGCGGCCGCCCGCGTCGAGCAGGCCCAGGCGATCGCCGCCCAGGTCCACGGGCAGCGTTTTCCCGGGCTGGGTTACGCCGCAAACGCGGATCGCGGCCGGAACGCCCAGCTCGGCAACGCCTACACCCAGGGCAACGGCGCGACCGCCGACGGCTTCGACGGGTATCTGGCCGCGGCGTGGGAACTCGACCTATGGGGCCGCGTGCGCCGGCTGGATGAAGCGGCCCGCGCCCAGTACCTCGCCTCGGAGGAAGCCCGGCGCGGGGTCCGGCTCAGCCTCGTGAGCCAGGTCGCCACCAGCTACTTTCAGCTCCAGGAACTCGACGAGGAACTGCGGATCGCGCAGCAGGCCACCGCGTCCTTCGGTGACAGCCTGAAGTTGTTCAACCAGCGGCTCGAAGGCGGCGTCGCCTCCCGGCTTGAGACCGCCAGCGCCGAGGCGGCCATGGCCGCCAGCGCGGCGCGGGTCCCTGCGCTCGAACGCCAGATCGCGCTGCAGGAAAACCAACTCAGCGTCCTGCTCGGCCGCCCGCCCGGGCCCATCGCCCGGGGCGCACGCCTGCGGGACCAGACCCTGCCGCCCGGGGTGCCCGCCGGGCTGCCTTCCGCCCTCCTCGAGCGCCGCCCCGACATCCGCCAGGCCGAGGCCGCCGCCCGGGCGGCCAACGCGGGCATCGGCGTCACCGAGGGTGGATTCCTGCCCAGGATCGGCCTGAGCGCCATCCTCGGCGCCGTGAGTCCCCAGCTGGACAACCTCACCTCCCGGCCGGCCAGCCTTTGGTCGGCCGGTGCCTCGGTGACGGGTCCGCTCTTCCAAGGCGGCGGTCTCCACGGGCAGTATGAGCAGGCCAAGGCCGCCTGGGAGCAGGCGAAGCTGCAGTACCAGCAGACCGCGCTGAATGCCTTCGCCGAGGTCGCCAGCGCCCTCGTCGCGCGACAGAAGCTGGCCGAGGTGCGGGTGCAGCAGGAACGCGCCGTGCACGCGTACGAGGACGCCCTCAAGGTGGCGACCCAGCGTTACACCGCGGGCAAGGCCGGCTATTACGAGGTGCTGCAGGCGCAGCAGCAGCTGTTCCCGGCCGAGGTGGCGCTGGCGCAGACCCGCCGCGACGAACTCACGGTGGTGGTCCAGCTCTACCAGGCCCTCGGCGGCGGCTGGAACCTGAAGGACGCCGCCGCCTGGGCCGGACCGGGATAAGCGCAATCTCGCTAAGAGGCAAAGGTCGGCGCGAAGAAAACCCGGATTGTCATTCTGAACGCAGTGAAGTCTAGCCGCTTGGGGCTGGTTCGACATCCAGTTCGATGGAGTCGAAGCCCGCAGCAGAGCCCCACTGGATTCTTCGCTACGCTCAGAATGACAGCGCTCTGGCTTTGCGATCGAACTTGGCGCCTTCGCGTCTTCGCGCTTAACTCCGGCCTCAGGGGATTTTCACCGCCGGCAGGTTCCAGATCTGCGCGGCGTATTCGCGGATGGTGCGGTCGCTGGAGAACTTGCCCATCCGCGCGGTGTTCAGGATGGCCATCTTCGCCCACTTCGCCGGGTCGCGATACGCCGCATCGACGCGCTGGTGGGCGTCGCTGTAGGCGCGGAAGTCGGCCAGCACCATGAACGGATCGCCGCCCTGCAGCAGGCTGTCGTGGACGAGGGAAAATGCGCCATGCCCGCCCGGGGTGAAATAATCGCTGCCCAGCCAGTCAACCACGGCGCGCAGCTCCTCATCAGCCTGGTAATAATCCCACGGGCGGTAGCCGCGGGCGTGCAGCGCTGCGACCTCCCCGACATTCAGCCCGAAGATGAAGATGTTCTCGTCGCCGACCTCCTCCTTGATCTCGACGTTGGCGCCGTCGAGCGTGCCGATGGTCAGCGCGCCGTTGAGCGCGAGCTTCATGTTGCCCGTGCCGGACGCCTCCTTGCCGGCGGTGGAAATCTGTTCCGACAGGTCGGCCGCGGGAATGATCTTCTCCGCGAGTGACACGCGGTAGTTCGGCAGGAACGCGACCTTGAGTTTGCCGCCGATGCGGGTGTCGGCATTGATCCGCGCGCCGATGGCGTTGATCGCGTAGATGATGTTCTTGGCCAGGTCGTAACCCGGCGCGGCCTTGGCGGCGAAGACGAACACGCGCGGCACGACGTCGAGCCCGGGGTTCTGCAGGAGCCGCCGGTAGAGCGCGAGGATGTGCAGCAGGTTCAGGTGCTGCCGCTTGTATTCGTGGAGGCGCTTGATCTGCACGTCAAAGAGCGCGTCGGGCGAAACCTCGAGGCCGCACTCCGCCCTGATCACCGCGGCCAGCTCCACCTTGTTGGCGCGCTTGATGGCCATGAACTCGCGCTGGAAGGCGGCATCGTCCGCGAATTTCTCGAGGCCCCGCAGCAGGTCGAGGTCGCGCGGCCAGTCCGCGCCGCCGAGCTTTTGGGTGATCAGCGCGGAGAGCAGCGGGTTGCTCTTCAGCAGCCAGCGGCGCGGCGTGATGCCGTTGGTCTTGTTCTGGAATTTGCCGGGATAGAGCGCGTCGAACTCGGGGAAGAGATCCTGCTTGAGCAGCTCGGTGTGCAGGGCGGCGACGCCGTTGACGGCGTGCGAGCCGGCGACCGCGAGGTTCGCCATGCGGACCATCTTGTGCCCGTTTTCCTCGATGAGGGAGCACACGCGCTTCTTGTCGTTGTCGCCCGGCCACTTCGCCTCCACGAGGGCCAGCAGGTGCGTGTTGAGGTCGTAGATGATCTGAAGGTGCCGCGGCAGCACGCGCTCAAAGAGGCCCACGCCCCACTTCTCCAGTGCCTCGGGGAGCAGGGTGTGGTTGGTGTAGGCAAACGTCGGGGCCACGATGGCCCAGGCGGCGTCCCAGGCCATGTTCTCCTCGTCGAGCAGGACGCGCATGAGCTCGACCACGGCGATGGCCGGATGCGTGTCGTTGAGCTGCACCGCCACCTTGGCCGAGAAGTTGGCCCAATCGTTGCCCGGCGTGCGGAAGTGCCGGCGCACGATGTCGCGCAGCGAGCACGCCACGAAGAAATACTGCTGGGTCAGCCGCAGCTCCTTGCCGTTCTCCGTCTTGTCGTTCGGGTAAAGCACCTTCGAGACGGTCTCGCCCACGGCCTTGTCATGGACGGCCTCGACGTAGCCACCGCGGTTGAACGCCTCGAGGTCGAAGTCCTCGGATGACTTTGAGGCCCAGAGGCGGAGGATGTTGACGGTCTTGGTGCCATAGCCCGCGGTCGGGATGTCATGCGGCACGCCGACGATGGTCTTGGTGTCGACCCAGCGCGGACGGTAGTTGCCGCGGTCGTCGAAGACATTCTCCACCCGGCCGTAAAGCTGCACCTGTTGCGTGTACTCGGCGCGGACCACCTCCCACGGGTCGCCGAAGCGGGTCCAGTTATCCGGGTGCTCGACCTGCTGGCCCTTCACAAACGACTGCTTGAAGAGGCCGAACTCGTAATAGATGCCGTAGCCGAGCGCCGGGTAGTCCAGCGTCGCCAGCGAATCGAGGAAGCAGGCCGCCAGCCGGCCGAGGCCGCCGTTGCCCAGGCCCATGTCGAATTCGGATTCGCGGATCTTCTCGAAATCCTGGCCGAGCGAGGTCAGCGCCGCCTTGGCCGTGTCGAACAGGCCCGTGGCGAGCAGGTTGTTGCCGAACAGCCGGCCCATGAGGTACTCGAGGGAAAAATAGTAAATCCGGCGGACATTCTGCGCGTTGTGCACGGCCTGGGTGGCGATCATGCGCTCGTGGATGGTGTCCCGCACCGCCAGCGCCGTGGCGACCCACCAGTCGCGCGGCGTCGCCGTGCTCGGATAGCGCGCCAGCGTGGAGACCAGGTGCCGCTGGATCAGCGAACGGAGCACGGTCTCCGGGGAGTCATGCACCGCCGGCACGGCAGGGGTGGAAGCAGGGGCCTGGGCATCGGGGGATTTCTTCGGAGCGGCAGTCGGCATGGGAAAGAGGAGTGAAAGGAACCAAGATTCGTGCCAGCGCCGGCACTAGGCACGTCTATTTTTTGTCAGACGGTAAGCGCTAGGCTGTGGGCATTGGGCTTTAGGCGGCAATCCGGCTTCGGCAACAACCCGGTGAAATCGCCAGCAGCTTGGCTTACCGCCTAGCCGCGCTGAAAGCGCCGCGCGAGCTCGCCGTGGTTCAGCTCGATGTAAGTCGGCCGGCCCGCCGGGTTCGTGAGCGGCGAGCGGGTCGCGAGCAGCTGCGCGACCAGGGCCTGCAGCTCCGTTTCGCCCGCCGTGGCGGGCAGCCGGATGGCCTTGGCCGCGGCCAGGCGCGCGAGCTCCTCGCGGGCCAGGTCGGTATTCCTGTCGGGCACCCGGCCCTCGCGAAAGGCGCCCAGCAGGTCGCGCAGGAAGGGCTCGGCATCCGCCGGCTCCATCCAGACCGGCACCGCCTCGACCCGGAAGAAATTGCGCCCGAACTCCCCGATCTCGAAGCCGTGCGCATTGAGAAACGCGAGCCGGTCGAGCAGCAGCGCGGTCATGATGGGATCCAGCTCGATCGGCACCGGCAGCAGCAGCCGCTGGCTTGGCACCGTGCCCGACCGGAACTGTTCCTGCAGCCGCTCGAACCACACCCGCTCGTGCGCCGCCCGGCGGTCGAGCAGGACCAGGCCCGCCGCCGTCTCGAACAGCGCGTAGCTGCCGTGCGCCAGCCCGACGAAGCGCCAGTTCGATTGCGGATTGCGGATACCCGCCTTCGCCATGGCTTCGGCGGGCAAGCCGGATACCGGATTGGGCACGGGTGCCGGCGGCGGCGCAGCGGCGGTTTGCGGGTGGAGCGCGTCGCCCCCAACGCGCTGATGGGGCATCGGCGGGGCGCCAAGCGGACCAGGCCCAAGCGGCCCCGCCAGCCGGGGCGGAACCCCACCCTGCAGCGGCGCCGTCGGCGCGGACAAACTGCTCTCCGGCCTCCGCCATCCGGTATCCGCCATCGCCCCGTCCGGTTTCCGAAATCCGGTGTCTGAAATGTCCCGAAGCCTTTGCAGCACGCTGCGGATCACAAACGCGCGCACCGCCGGCTCGCTGCGGAACCGCACCTCGCGCTTGGCCGGGTGCACGTTCACATCCACCGCCGCGGGGTCACAGTCGAAGAACACGAACGCCAGCGGATACCGGCCCTTCGGCAGCGACTCATGGTAGCTCTCGATCAACGCGTAGTTCAGCGTGCGGCTGTCCACCGGACGCTGGTTCACGAACACGATCATCTCGTGGCGCGTCGCCCGGCCGGCGCCCGGCCGGCCGATCAGGCCGCTCAGACGCATGCCCGCTTCCCCCGCCTCGATCGGCACCAGCGCCTCGGCGGTCTGGCGGCCGAAAATCTCCGCGACCCGCTCGGCCAGGGTCGCGCACTCCGGGGAGCGGAAGATCACACGGCCGTCCTCGACCAGCGTGAACGCCGTCTGCGGGCAGGCCAGGGCGTAGAGGCGGACGCACTGGATGATGTGCGCCGCCTCGGTCGGGTCGGTCTTCAGGAACTTCCGGCGGGCCGGGACCGAGTTGAACAGGTGCGTGACCTCGATGCGCGTCCCGACGGGCCGGCCGCACTCGCGCACGTGGACGAACTTGCCGCCGTTCACCAGGATCTCGGTGCCGGCATCATGGCCGGCCTCGCGGGTCTGCAGCTCGAAGCGCGACACGCTCGCGATGGAGGGCAGCGCCTCGCCGCGAAATCCGTAGCTGGCCAGCCGGTCGAGGTCGGCCGCCTCGGCGATCTTGCTCGTGGCGTGGCGCTCGAGGGCGAGCAGCGCGTCGTCCCGCGCCATGCCGGAGCCATTGTCCTCGACCCGCATGAGCGAGCGGCCGCCGTGCCGGAACTCGACCTCGATGCGCGTCGCGCCGGCGTCGAGGGCGTTCTCCACAAGTTCCTTGACCACCGCGGCCGGGCGCTCGATCACCTCGCCCGCGGCGATCTGGTTGGCAACCCGGTCGGTGAGAATGCGGACTTTGGACATGAAAGCTTCGGATAAGATCGCGGAAACGCGGCAGGGAGGAAGCGCGGAATTACTGCGAGAGGACAATCCCCCGGATTTCGGGTGTCGGTTTGGCGAAATTCATGATTAAGGCGAGCGGTAGCGCAGTTGCCTTCAGGGAAGAACGCGTGGTCGCGAGATGAATATCCTCCATGGCCTTGCAAGCCTGCTCCATTCCATCGGATTGTTTCCGCGTTTCCCAGCTTCCGCGTTTCCGCGACAAAAAGCCCCTACTTCAGCAGCCGCTTCCAGCGATTGAACTGTTTCGCCAGCTGCGCCGGGCCGGGCATGCCGGTGCCGGTGCGCTTCGCCAGCGCGCGCCGCGGATCAAAGACCTGCACCCAGTCCGGGCCGAAGGCCACATGAAGTTTCTGCACTTCCTCGGTGGGGATCTGGTCGAGGCGGATGGTGTTTTTCTCCGCCAACCGTACCACCGCGCCCACCGCATGGTGCGCCTCGCGGAACGGCACGCCCTTGAGCACGAGATAGTCGGCCAGGTCCGTCGCCAGCAGCGCCGGGTCGGCCACCGCGGTGGCACAGCGCTCCCGGCAAAAGGTCATCCCGCCCAGCACGCCCGCCAGCACGTCGGCGCAGAGCGCAGTCTGGTCAAAGCTGTCGAACACCGGCGGCTTGTCTTCCTGCAGGTCGCGGTTGTAGGTCAGCGGCAGGCCCTTCGTGAGCGTCAGCAGCGTGTGCAGGTTGCCCTGCAGCCGCGCGGACTTGCCGCGGAGCAGTTCGCAGGCGTCGGGATTCTTCTTCTGCGGCATCAGCGAGGAGCCGGTGCAGAACGCGTCGGCCAGCTCCACAAACTTGAACTCGGCGCTGCTCCAGAGGATCAGGTCCTCGGCGATGCGCGACAGGTGCACGCCGAACAGCGCGCACGCCGCCGCGAACTCGATGAAGACGTCGCGGTCGGCGACGGTGTCCATGGAGTTCTGCGTGACCTGCGGCCGGCCCTTGGCATCGGTGAAGCCCAGCGCCTGCGCGGTAAACTCGCGGTCGATCGGCAGCGTGGTGCCGGCGATGGCCCCGGCGCCCAGCGGGCACCAGTTGGCCTTGGCCGCCACCCCGGCAAAACGCTCGCGGTCGCGGTCGAGCATCTCGAGCCACGCAAACAGGTGATGCGCCAGGTACACCGGCTGCGCCCGCTGCAGGTGCGTGTAGCCGGGAATGAGGATGTCGCGGTTCGCCCCGGCCACGGCCAGCAGCGCGCGCTCGGCGCCGGCGATTTTTTCCGCGAGCACGCCGCAGGCGAACTTGAACCACAGCCGCATGTCGGTCGCGATCTGGTCGTTCCGGCTCCGGGCCGTGTGGAGCTTGGCGGCGGCGGGCACGCGCTTCGTCAGCGCCTGCTCGATGTTCATGTGGACGTCCTCGAGCTTGGTATCCCAGGCAAACTTGCCCGCGGTGATCTCGGCGAGAATGGCGTCCAGCCCGGAGTGAATGGCGTCGCGTTCCTTGGCCGTGATCAGGCCGACATGGGCAAGCATGGCCGAGTGGGCCTTGCTGCCGGCGATGTCAAACGGCGCCAGGCGGCGGTCGAACGAGACGGACTCGCTGAACTGCAGCATTAATTCGGCGGGACCCGCGGTGAAGCGGCCGCCCCAGGTCGCTTGGGAGGCTTTGGCCATGACACCGGGAGCAGACGGCGCCGTCCCGCTGCGCGCAAGCGCGAAGCGGGACGGCGCTGGAGAAGGGAGCGGGGAGAAAGGGGAAGGGATTCGGAGAACCGTCAATCTGGGTGGGGTGCCCTCACTTAATACTCTGCCTGTTCCAGCCTTTCTCCCTGCTCCTTTCTCCAGCCCACTGGGCCCTTCTCCAGCGCCCTGCGGGCGCCTCCTTGACCGTCCCTCTCCCGCCCGCACAGTTATGGCCATGGTCCGACGCCTCCTGTACATTTTCCTTGGCCTGGCCGTCGGTGCGTCCTTCAGCCGGGCCGCGGAAACGGATCTCGCCCGCTACGGCACGGCGGAAATCGCACCGGCCAGGACGTCGATTTACATCGGGAGCGTGAGCATGACGTTCCCTGTCTTCATCCGGAAGGGCGGCACCTACTGGTCAACCTACTCGGCCAGGGTCTTCCCCTATTTTTTCTACAATGAGCACGGCCATCTTTCCATCGACGTGTCGGACGACCAGCTGCGCCAGCTGGCGCGCGGAGAGACCATCGAATTCAAGGGCCGCGGGCTCAGTTCCGACAGCGAGGAGCGGCCCATCGAGGGCAAGGTCACGCCCACCGATGCCACGTCCGGCAAGATCAAGGTGCGCGTCTACGTCTCCAAGCACATCCAGCTCATCTTCAACACGACGTACCGGCTGAAGCCGGCGGCTGCGGCGCAGTAGCCGGTAGTGATAGCGAGCAGGAAAACCGGCTAACCCTCCGGCCTCAATCTCCGTACCTGCCACTGACGCTGGGCTGGTAATAGTAGCGCTGTTTGCATGCTCGCTGCTCACTGCCCGCTACCCGCTGCTACTGCCTCACTCCCCCGCCCAATGAAACGTCACCGGCTTCTCCACCGAGGGATGCAGGCTGTGATGCACCGGGCAGTTATGCGCGGCGTGCTCGAGGATCCGGGCGAGTTCCGGGGTCTTCGCGACCGGCAGCCAGAGTTGCACCGCCAGCCGGAGGATGCGGCGCGGGGCGTCGGTGGACATCTCCTTCGTCACCTCAAACTTGAGTCCGCGCAGCTCGACGTTCTGCCGGCGCGCAGCCATGGCCATGGTCGTGGCGATACAGGTCGCGAACGACGTCGCCGTGAGGTCGGTCGGCGAAAAGGCCTCGCCGCGTCCCTGGTTGTCCTTGGGCGCGTCGGTATTGAGGATATTGCCCGAGGGCTCGTGCACCGCGAGGCAGTGCAGGTCCCCTTGATATTCGCCGGTGATTTTGACCATGACGGAAGCGTTGCCAGTTTCGGCCGGTTGGCAACCCGCCTCACCTCAAGAGGTCCTGAGCCGCGACCTCGGAAGCAGCGCGAGGTCAGGCGGTTTTCTCGCAGTTGATCATCCACGGAATGCCGAACCGGTCGTCCAGCATCCCGAACCGATGCGCCCAGAACGTCTCCTGCAGCGGCATCCGGATTTTCCCACGGTCCGCCAAGGCGGCGAAGATGCGCTCGGCCTCCGCCGGGTCGTCGGGGCCGAGCGTCACGTTGAAACCCGCCGGCTTCACATAGTCCTCGGGCAGCTCGTCGCCGCCCATCAAAAGCCCGTCCCCGACAATCATGCGCGCATGGAGAATCTTGGACCGCCAGGAGACGGGCACCTCACCCGCCAGCGGCGACCCCGCAAAGGTCGCCATGGCCAGGATCCGGCCGCCCAGGCACTGCGCATAGACCCCAAAGGCCTCCTCACATTGGCCGGCGAAGTTCAGGTAAGGATTCAGGTGCATGGCCGTGCTTCAGCACTTCGCCGTCTTGCGCTTCTTCCCGATGGACCCGCGCTTTTCCGCCTTGCGGATATAGTCCGGGGCAAAGGGCACCTGGCACGCGGTGTTGCCCACGTCCACCGTGACCGGGCCGATCTTCTCCCCGGTCTGCAGGGCGGTGTCGTTCAGCGGCTGCACGTAGGTGCCCACGGCGATGACAAAACCGTTCATCTGGGAACGCACCTCGTTCGGCGCCTGGTGAATCGTTTTCTGCACCCGCTGGAGCAGCCGCTCCAGCCCCGCCAGGTCGAGGTCGGCGTCGGCCTTGATGGATACGAGACTGGCCAAGGTCGCCCAGCCGGCGGCGGCGGTCGGGGCCGCTTTGGAGTCAATCCATTCGATTCCCAATTCCCAGCCATGCGGGCTGCCCGCGGCAACCCAGGGCACCGTCGCGCCGAAGAGTGACTTGCAGTAGGCCTTGGCCACCCAGCGTTGAAGATCCTTTTTCGTCATCTGGCTGTCAGCGGCGATCAGACCGGCCAGGTACATCGCGTCATAGACGCCGGTGTCGTAGAGTTCGAGCGCAAGCCGGTAATCGGCCCCGACGCGCTTCACGATTTTCTGCAGGTCGCCGATCTTCACGCCCAAACACGGCTCCTTCACGCCGTGGTTGAAGATCACCTTCTTGTAGCCGTCATTGCCCAGCGGCTTCAGTTCGGCCAGGATTTCTTTTGCGGTCATGGGAGTTGCAAGTGAACGGTTTCAGTGACTCAGGCACCGCGCCCGTTGCGAGGATTGATGGTCGCTTCAGGGAGACGGTCCAAGCTGTCCAGATCCTCGCTTACGAAGCCAAAGGGACCCCCGCGTTGCAACCAAGAGATCGTCTGAAAATGAAAAACCCGCTGTTCTTGAGGAAAGCGGGTTCCGTAATTGGCGGGAGGGACGGGACTCGTTTGCGCACTTGGCGCGTAGCTTGACACCCGCGAGCGGCGTCCAGCGCTACCGGGCGCGGCTCGGAGCCCGAAGGAAGCCGTCACAAACAGAAAAACCTCCGCAGAACGGAGGTTAAACTGGCGGGATGGACGGGACTCGAACCCGCGACCTTCTGCGTGACAGGCAGACGCTCTAACCAGCTGAGCTACCACCCCGTGAAAGGGGAAAGGTGCGGAACGTAGAATCGAGGTCGGGCAAGTCAAGAGTGGTTTTGGAACGGGTCCGGACAGCACAAAATCCCCATGGGACGCGGCGCTTTACGCCAAGGTCGCAAAGTTCGCCAAACCCGGGACCTATTCGCGTGCTTGGCGACGTTTGCGGGAAAAGTCTGCGCTGGCTAAGGCCCGTTCCATGAAACGCCAGCGGGTATGAAACCCGGAAGGGACCTCAACGCCTTCATAGGCTGTGCAGTCGGTGAACCCTTCATCCTCATAGAGGTGGTGGGCCGACGTCATGAAAGGAGCGGTGTCCAGACACACGCTCTTATATCCAAAGGCCGTCGCATCCGCCAGCAGGCGCTGGAGCATGAGCTTCCCCAGCCTCATTCCGCGGTGCGCAGGACGGACATAGATCCGTTTGATTTCCGCCACGCCCGGACGAAGGAAGCGCAGGCCGCCCATGCCTGCCAGGCGGCCATCGACCTTGATCAGGTAGAAAACGCCCTTCGGCGGCGGGTCCCCGCAGACTTTTTCGATGACGGTCGGCACATAATCACTGGCGACCAGTCCGACCGGAACCCCGAAGAACTTCTCTACTCCATCAAACACCCAGGAAAGGTACTCGACGTTGAGCTCGATGAGTTCAGCCCGATGGACCGACACATCCGCAGTAATGAATTCGTGTCGTGACATGAGGTGACCCGAATCAGTGGCTCAGCGTTTTCGCCCTGTGCAGCAAAATTCCTCCGTACCAGAGCCACATCACGACAAGAATCGAATAGGAAGCGAAATGGGCCCGGTAGCTGAACGGCCGCAGACGCGCCTTGGTTTCATCGGTCCAGAAGCCCTGCAGGACAAGGCGCTCGAGCCAGACCGACAGAAAAAATGCCGGGATCAGCATGACCAGCGCAGCCATGGGAGTCATCCAATAGAGGTCCCGCTCATAGGGGACGAGCCACGGCGCTTGCACGGTGACGGCGTAGAGCTTCTGCCACCCGTGCGCCAATCCATAGGCCTGCCCGCCCCCGGTGAGCATCTGGATCGCCACCGCGACAATCCACAGGAGTGGAAATCCCAGAAGCATCGAGATGAGGTTCGCGACCGTTATCGGGCCCAGGCTGCGCCTGAACGGCAGACCCAAGCGGCATTTCGCAACGTACGCCTCGGTCACAATGATTGGAGCCAGCGCCAACAAGATCGCCGGCATGTGCAAAAACAGCATGGGCACTCCCGCATCGGCAAAAATCGGCGTCATAGCTAAGGCCATTCCGACCATCAATTCGCCTCCAATCGCCCTTTCGCGCAAGCGCTCTCTGCGCTTTCCATTGTTTAGTCGTGACCCGTTGTCTTAGCCCAAAAATTGACCCGCCCGTGCAGATTTACACGCGCGCCTTTGCCCTTGTCGCGTCTGGCCTGCGCCGCTACCCGTGAATTGACCAAACGCAGTGGTAGCTCAGCCGGATAGAGCAGCGGTTTTCTAAACCGCCGGTCGGGTGTTCGAGTCACCTCCACTGCGCCATTTTCCTGACCAAGGGCCGTCGATTCGAAAGGTGGAGCGGCTTGCCCCCAAGACGCTGGTTTGAAACAGCTGCCCACGCCAACGCGTTGCGGGCAACTCGATCCCCCCGGCCGGCTTACTCGCGGCGCACCAGCATGGCGCCGCCGTCGATGATCACGCTCGTGCCGGTGATGTAGGCCGCGTCCTCGCTCGCGAGGTGCAGGAAGCTGCCGGCCACCTCCTCCGCGCTGCACATGCGCAGCAGCGGCACCGTCTTGTCCACCAGCTTCGCAAACCGCCGGTCCCGGTCGTAGATCGCCTTCGTCAGGCCCGCGTACACCATGCCCGGCGCCACGATGTTCGCCGTGATCCCATACGGGGCGAGTTCCTGCGCAATGATCTTCATCAGCATCAGCTGCCCGCCCTTGCTCGCACAATAGCTGCCGCCGTGCGGCCATGGCATCTCCTGCACCCAGCTGCCCGTGAACAGGATCACGCCCCGGCGCTCCGTGCCGCGCCGCGGGTTCTTCACCATCAGCCGCGCCGCCTGCTGCGCCACGCGGAAGCTGCCCGTGAGATTGACCTCCAGCGTGCGGTGCCAGGCTTCCTCGGTCAGTTCGAGGAAGGGCTGGTTGGTCACCGTGCCGGCGTTGGAGATGGCGACATCGATCCGGCCCAGCCAGGCGGCGGCCTGCCGGACCGCGCGCGCCACCGATGTAGCCGACGTCACGTCGCAGCGCACATAATGCGCCGCGTCCGGGCTAAGTTTTTTCGCGGCAGCCTGGCCGGCTTTGACCGGCAGGAGATCGCCCAGCACGACCCGCGCACCCGCCGCGAGGAACCGGGTGGCCACTGCGCGGCCGATGTCGCCGCAGCCGCCGGAAATGAATACGCCTTTGCCAGTGATGCCTTTCATAAAATCAGGGAGTTGGATTCGGAAGTTGGCCGCAAAGAGGCACAAAAAAGCGCAAAAATAAACGAACCCGCCGCCATCCGAGGTTTCGATTTTCTTTGTGCATTTTTGCGCCTCTTTGTGGCCAACCTCATGAAACCGTCAGTCCATCCGCCGTGATCGTCATGTCGCGGGCCAGTTCGGGGATGATGACGGCCGCGGCGCCGCCGAGCTTGCGGTACGTTTCCTCGAAGAGCTTCGGGTCGAGCGTCTCGCAGACCGGGATCTTCTCCTTCGGCCGCGACCATAGGTAATGATGGTGCGGCATCAGCGTGCACGCGTCGAGCTGCCAGGCCAGCAGCGCGGCCTCGTGGGCGTTCATGTTGCCGACGGAGCCGTTCATGCAGAGCGTAGCGAACGCGAAGGATGTGCCCTTCAGCGCGCGGTGGATGCGCGCATCGTAGTCCGTGTCGCCCGTGTGAAACAGCCTCAGCCCGCCGAAATCAAAGACCACGCCCAGGGCATCGGGTACTTCCCAGCCGGCAATCCCCGCCTCGTGGCGGGCGACGATCGCAGTGAGCTTCACCTCGCCCAGCTCGAGCACCTGGCCCTGCACAAAGGGCACGACCTGCGCCGGCGCGAGCCCCCACGACAGCGCATGCGCCATGGCGGTCGGCGGCATGACGAACTTCGCGCCGGGCCGGCGCCGGGCCAGCTCGGGAATGCAGCCAGGGTCCAGATGGTCCTCGTGCCAGTGCGTGCTGATGACGATGTCCGGCTCTGCCTCCTCCGCCGTGATTGGAGCGGGAAACGCCCGTGCCACGCCGAACATCGTCTGCACCGCATCGGAAAGATACGGGTCAATCCAGATCTGCCGGCCAGCCGGAGTCTTGAAAATAAAGCCGGAACCACCGAGCCACCACGCGCCCAGCGAACCGGGAGCAACCTTCCGGTTCGCAATGCGACGGGCCAGTGAGGGATCCGGGGCGCTCATGATTTTTTCTCCTCCGAGACCCGCCGCGTCACTCCTTGCCGCGCCAGAAACTCCGGTCGCAACGACACCCCCAGGCCCGCGCCAAACCCGGTCAGCACCGCCCGGCCTTCCCGCAGCGGCACCGGCTCGGCCACGACGTCGCGGTAGTAGCCTTCGCAGAAACCGCGGACCGTCTCCATGATCATGGCGTTCGGCATTGCGGCGCAGAGGTGCAGGCAGGCAAAGAGATTCACGGGCCCGGTGCAGTCGTGCGGCGCAATCGGCAGGTGGTGCGTGTCGGCCAGCGTGGCAATCTTGACCGCCTCGCTCAGGCCACCGGTCCAGATGACGTCCGGCATCACAATGTGCGCGGCCCCCGCATCGAGAATGCGCCGGTAGGCATGACGCGTAAAGAGCCGCTCGCTCACGCATTGCGGCACGCGCGTCTCCTTCACCAGCCGAGCCAGATCGACCGCGCTCTCCGGCTGGATGATGTCCTCCATCCACATCACGTCGTACGGCTCGAGCGCCCGTGCGATACGAAGTGCACAGTTCACGTCCCAGCGAGAGTGGCCCTCGATGGCGATCTGCATCCGGTCGCCCACGGCTTTCCGAATCTCCTGCACTGTCCACAGTCCGCGCGCGAGATCGCCAGGGGAAAGGTCGTGACCCACGGGCCCGACCGCCGACCAGCCAGCCGGGCCGGTTACCGCGCCGACGTTGAGCTGCGGCGCGAATTGGTCCCACGGCCAGACTTTCATCGCGGTGATGTCCTGCGCCAGCAGCGACTCAGCGAGTTCGCCCGGGTGCTTGAGAAAGCCGTCCTGGTCGGCATAGCGAGGCGTGTTCACGCACGTGTTGTAGATGCGGATCGTGTCGCGCGTCTGGCCGCCGAGCAGATTGAGCACCGGTTGACCGGTGTGCTTGCCCAGCAGGTCCCAGAGGGCGAGGTCGACCGCCGACACCGCGCGCATTTCCGCGCCGGCGAAGCCGAAGAAATTCGCGTACGAAAAAAGCGCCTGCCAGTGCCGCTCGCGGTCAAACGCCGACTGCCCAAGCAGCAGCGGCGCAGCGAAATCATGGATCACCGCCTCGACCGCCGCCGGAATATAGAACGTCTCGCCGAGCCCCACGAGACCGTCGTCCGTGTGCACGTGCAGCCAGAGAATGTTCGGATGCCCGGCCGAGCGGAAGGTCTCGAGGCGCTTGATTTTCATGGGTGGAACGCGTTGTCCCTAACGCGTTGAGACGTTCTGCCAGAGGACAAAGTCGGCGGCTCCAACCACGCGTCGGGGACAACGCGTTCCACCTGAAAGGCACGATCCGGACAGTTCATTTGCGGCGCAGGGATGATCCGGGCTTGGCCGCCGGCTTCGCGCCAGTGCCCTTCGCTGGCTGCTGGCCCAACCGCTTTTCCCAGCCTTCCTGGTGGACGTTAAGGTAGGCCTTGGGGTCGTAGGGATGCGCACGGACGACCTCGAGGTTGAGGTCGAGGCCGAGGCCGGGTGCGGTGGGCAGCGACAGGTGGCCGTTGGCCGGATCCAGCGTCGGCGCCCACGTCACCAGGTCGCGAGTCCACGGGTCGTTGAACGGATCAAAATGCTCCTGGATCAGGAAATTCGGCACGCACGCCGCCAGTTGGAGACAGACCGCCGTGGCGACCGGTCCGCCGCTTTGGTGTGGGGCGATGTAGCTGCCATGGGCCTGGGCCAGCCCCGCCACCGCCAGCGTGGGCCCGATGCCACCGAGGGACATCGGCTCGGGCTGGAAAATATTCACGCCGCCACCCGCCGCCAAGGTATAGAACTGGCCGACCGTGTCGTACATCTCGCCCGTCGCGACACGAATGGGGCACTGCGCGCCGACGGCGTTGGCCGGCTGCTCGCGCTCGCGCGTGGTCGGCTCTTCCCACCAGTACAGGTCAAGGGGCGCGAGCTTGCGCGCCGCGCGAAGGGCATCGGCCTCGGTGAAGCGCGCATGGACGTCGATCAGGATCCTGAGTTCGGGGAACTTCGCCCGCAGCGCGGCGATGATGTCATAGGACAGCTGGAGTTCCCGGTCCTCGATGAATCCCTGCGCCGTGCCAAACGGATCGACCTTGAGCGCATGAAAGCCCTTCGCGACGACGGCCTCCGCCGCCTTTACGAAATGTTCCGGTGTGCGCTCCGTGCGGTACCAGCCGTTGGCATAGCCAAAGATGGTGTCGCGCACGCGTCCGCCGAGCAGTTGATAAATCGGTACGCCCAGCGATTTGCCGAGGATGTCCCAGCAGGCCACCTCGATCGCCGCGATCGCGGTGCGGTGGATGTGGCCGCCGTCGAGCGACACGCTCTCGAACAGCCGCTTCGCGAGCCGTGTGACCTGCGTCGGGTCCTGCCCGATCGCAAGGTGCGCAAGTTCGTGCACCGCCGCCTCGGTGGTCTTGATGAAGCCGTTCAGCGTGCCCTCGCCGATGCCGTGCAGGCCGGAATCGGTGTGCACCTTGACGAAGAGCCAGTTTTTCCAGCCGGCGCCGACGGTGAAGGTCTCGATTTTGGTGATGCGCATGGGGGTAAGATCAGCGAAGCACCTCGCGCGCCGCCGCCGCGATGTCGGGCGCGCCCATCTGGTAGTGCTTCACCAGGTAGGGAATCGATCCGCTCTCGCAGAAAACATCCGGGATGCCGACCTTGCGCAGGCGGACCTTGAGGCCGGCTTCCACGGCCAGATCGGCGACAGCACTGCCGAGTCCGCCTGTCACAACATGGTTCTCAGCGGTTACGACCCGAGGGAATCGCGCCAGCAATGCCGCCACGGATTCGCGGTCGAACGGCTTGATCGTCGCCACATGGAGGACAGCCGCGTTCACACCGGTGGCGGCGAGTTCGGTCGCAGCCTCGAGCGCGCGGCCGGTCATGAGGCCGGTGCTGATGATTGCGACATCCGCCCCATCGCGAAGGAGTTTGGCGCGGCCGATTTCAAACCGGTGCGTCTTCTCATCGAGCACCACCGGCACCACCCCGCGAAGGAGGCGCATGTAAACCGGGCCGTCGTAGTCGGCAATGGCCTGCGTGGCTTGCGCGACCTCGGTGGCATCGCACGGATCGATGACGGTGAGATTCGGAATGGACCGCATGAGCGCGAGGTCCTCGATGCCCTGGTGCGTGCCGCCGTAGCCGGTGGTGAGGCCGGGCAGGCCGGCGATGATCTTGACGTTGGCGCGGCCGAGCGCCGCGCCGATAGCGATGAAGTCGTAGGCCCGGCGCGTGGCGAAGACCGCGTACGTCGTGGCAAACGGCACGTAGCCGGTGCGCGCGAGTCCGCAGGCGCAGCCCACGAGGCTCTGCTCCGCCATGCCCATCTGGAAAAAGCGCGAGGGAAACCTGTCCGCGAAGACGTGGATATCCGTGTATTTGCCGAGGTCGGCGGTCAGGCCGACGATCCGCGGGTTTTTCTCGGCGGCTCGCACGAGCGCGTGGCCGAAGGGCGCCGTGGCGGTCTGGGCTGCCCCGTCGGTGGACGAGGTCAGGATGCTGCCGGTGACGCCGCGCGGGGTGCTCATGACGCCACCTCCCCGAGCTGGCTGCGGGCGACGGCCCATTCCTCGGGTGCCACGCGGATGAAGTGGTTTTTCTCGCGCTGCTCGAAGAGCGGGACGCCCCGCCCCATCAGCGTGTCGAGCACGATGGCATGCGGCCGGCCGGGCACCGCCTTGGCAGCGGCCAGCGCGGCCAGGATGGCGGCGGGATCGTTGCCGTTGATCCGCTGCGTGTGCCAGCCGAAGGCCTCCCATTTCTTGTGGAGGGGTTCGAGGCCCATCACCTTGGCCGGCGGCCCGTCGGCCTGCTGGTTGTTGCAGTCGATGAAGGCAAAGAGATTTTCCAGCCCGTGGTGCGCGCCGGCCATCGCCGCCTCCCACGTCGAACCCTCCTGGCATTCGCCGTCGGAGAGCAGGTTGAACACCCGGGCGGATTTCCCGTCGAGGCGAAGGCCCAGGGCCATGCCGACGGACTGCGTGAGTCCGTGACCGAGCGAGCCGCCGGTGAGTTCGACGCCCGGCGTGGTCTCGGGCGCGGACATTTCCAGGCGTGAGCCGTCGGCGCCGTAGGTATCGAGCTCCGCCAGCGGGATGATCCCCGCCTCGGCGAGCGCGGCATAGAGTCCGATGGCATAGTGGCCGATCGAGAGCACGAAGCGGTCGCGGTCGGGCCACGTGGGATTCTTGGGATCGTGGCGCAGTTCGCCAAAATAAACCGTCGCAAGCAGGTCGGCGATGCCGAGCCCCTGCCCCACATAGCCCTGGCCGACGATCTCCGCCATGTGCAGCACGTGGTGGCGCATCGTATGGGCGCGTTGCCGGATCTGCCGGAGGTCGGCGGTGGGAGAAAGGGAGTTCATTGCAGTTCCTGTCCGCCGGTGAAGTTAAAACGCTCGCCGGTGACGTAGGAGGCGTCGTCGCTGGCGAGCCAGATGACGGCTTGCGCGACCTCGGCAGGATCGACGCGGCGGCCCATCGGCAGGGTCTTGGTGCGCGAGGCAATGAGCTCGTCGAGATTCTGGCCCGTCACCCGCGCGAGGTCACGGTCGAGGGCATCGACCATGCCGCCGGTCATGCGGCCGGGCGCGATCGTGTTGACGGTGATGCCGTGCGGGGCCCAGGCGATGGCGGCGGACTTGGAGAGGCTGTCGACGGCCGCCTTGCTCGCGCCATAGGTGGCGAAGAGCGGGACGCTCAGCTTCGAGGCGGGCGTCGAGATCGTGATGATGCGGCCGAATTTGTTCGGCATCATCGCCCGCGCGGCGGCCTGCATGACGAAGAAGGCGCCGCGGGCATTGATCGAGAAAACCCGGTCAAAGCGCTCAGGGGTGAGCTCGTGCAGCGGATCGACAAGGCAGATCGCGGCGCAGTTCACCAGGATGTCGAGCCGGCCAAACTTGGCCACAACCGCCTGGACGGCGGCCGTGATGGCGGCGGGCTGGGCGATGTCCAGCGCCAGCGCGAGCCCGCGGTCCCCGCCGGGCGCGGCCAGCGCGAGCGTCTCCTGCGCGGCGGCCAGATTGAGATCGGCGACGACGACGGTGGCGCCCTGGTGCGCGCAGGCGATGGCGACGGCGCGGCCGAGGCCGTTGCCTCCGCCCACGATGAGCGCGATGCGTTGGGACAGTTTCATGTCGGGGAAACTTCGGGGTACTTCATATTCAGCGGGGTGGCCGGACGTGACCGCACGGGGGCGGGGGTAAATTCACGGCAGACAGTCATGGCCATGGCCCGGAACGCGCTCAAGCGCGGTGTGGCTTTATTTTGTGATTTTTCTTTGGCGGGGATGAGGGAGGTGGGCGGGCACGTCCCGTGCCGGCATGAAGGCCCTGAAAAACCTGAAGCCAAAGCCCTCCACGGATGACATCGCTCAAGTGCGGGCATGGGACGTGCCCGCCCACCTGCACTCGCCCCCGTTCGGGGCTAGCCGGCCAAACCGGCCAGAACCCCGCGCCACAGCGCGGCTTCACCGGGCAGTCCGTGCTCCTGGAGCCGGGCCGCAATCGTGCCGGCCGACGGTTCCTCTACCTGATGCCGGGGATCGCCCGGCAGGTCCGGTCGCACCGCGCGGGCGAGCGCCCAGCAAGCCCAGGCCCGCCAGCGACGCTGCTCGCGGCGCGGAGCGTTCATCCGGCCGGCGTAATGCTGGAAGTGCACGCGCGGGTTGCCGATGAACACCTCCGGCGGGGTCTGGGCGATGAGCCACGCCATCGCCGCATAGGGCAGCGGCCAGTCCCGCAGGACCGGCTCGCCGCCCCGCAGGTCGGCCCCCAGCGCCCGGTCAAGACAGAGGAGCGAGCGCGCCGCCAAGCCCCGCGACCACAGAGTTTGGCCGTATTCCAGGCAGGCAAAATAAAAGGCCTCCCCGCGTTCGTCCTCCCGGAAGCGATGCAAGGCGCGCCAGTCCAGCCCGGCGTGGAACGCCGGCAGATGGGGACAGGGCGGCAGCACGGTAGGCATGGGCCGGTTGGTGGCGGCGAACGCGCCGGGCGTCAACCCGGCAGCCGAGGCAAACATCAACATCGAACCCTCAACGTCGAACGTCCAATGCTGGAGGCAAACCAGCAGCCCTGCTCGGGCGTTTGGCGTTCAAGGTTCGAAGTTGGACGTTCGATGTTCGCCCGGCTTCAATCTTCGCTTGGCGCGCGGGCCCGTTTCGTGGACAACACCCGGACTGAACCCAACCGCACCAGCCTCTTATCCCATCCCCGACCCGACGGTGCATGGCATCCCCGGCTGGTTGCGCCTGCTCCTGTGGCCGCTCGCGATCCTGGTCCGGTGGTGGGGCATGACGCTACGCTTCGAGACGCCGGCTCAAGATGTTATAAACTACAGCCGGCGCGATGTGCCGGTGGCGATGATCCTCTGGCACAACCGGCTGTTCCTCGCGACGGAGATCTACCGGCGCTACCGCCGTCCACGCCCGCTCTACGCGCTCATCAGCGCCAGCAAGGACGGCGCCTGGCTCGTGGCATTTTTCGAGATGGTGGGCGGCATGCGGGCCGCCCGCGGGTCCAGCAGCCGCCTGGGCCGGGAGGCCGTCAGCGCGCTGGTCGAGGTCCAGCGGGCAGGCCACGACATCGGCATCACGCCCGACGGCCCCCGCGGGCCGTGCTATGACTTCAAGCCGGGCGCCGTCATCGTGCCCCGGCGCACGGGCGCGCCGCTGCTGCTGGTCGGCGGAGAGTTCACCGCGGCCTGGCGGCTCAGGAGCTGGGACCGCTTCTATCTGCCCGTGCCCTTTTCCCGGGTGAAGATGCGCTGCGAGGTGATCGAAAACGACCGGCTCGCGGACCGCGATGCGGCGGCCGCCCTGATCCAGACCCGGCTGCGGGCGATCAATCCGGACCGGACGGAGCGTTGAAGCGCAAAGATGCGAAGCCGCGAAGGACGGATCGAGTGAACAGTGTTTCTTCTCGGATCGACCTTTGCCTCTTCGTGCCTTGGCGATTCGCCAAACCTGCTTAGAAAACGGGCGTGAACACCGCGCTGGTACCGGAAGGCGTGGTGTAGTCCTCGCCGGCGCTCCAGACCTCGTCGTTGAGGAGAAACTTGAACACGATCGGCCGGGCGGATTCGCGCAGGACGAGGGTCCAGCGGTCATCGGCGACGCATTCCATGAGGACGCCTTTCTCCCAGCTGAGGCCGGGACCCTCGCCGCGGACGTAGAGGGTGTTGCCAAACCCGACATCAAGGTGGGCGGAGAGGGTGGTGACAGCAGACTTGGGCGCGGTCTTCTTGACCGCGGGAGCGACCGGAGCCTTGCGGGCAGCCGGCTTCGATTTCTTGGCCGGGGCGGGCGTCTTGGAGGGTTTGGATGATTTTTTCATGGCATTTCCAGTGTTACCGGGAATTTCCGGCACGTTGATTCACCCATGGAAAATAGCAACTACGAGGCCAAATCGGGCAATATGCCAAAATTTACCCGGGCGTAACCGGGTGGGCCGCCTTCGCCACACCTGCGGCGGGCAATTTGCCGGCCAAGGCCGGGAAATTGGTGGAGCAGATCGGGATCAAACCGACGACCTCGTCGTTGCGAACGACGCGCTCTATCAACTGAGCTACTGCCCCGAAAGGGAGGGGAGGTTTTGCGCAATCGCCCGGCGCGAGTAAACACCAATTTTCCGGCAATAGCCCAAACCGGCTGCATTTATTTGTGCAGGACGGGCGCCCTCACCCACCTTCCGCCGAGCGGGGTGATCGCACGCCTCCCTGATCAGACTCCCGGGCTGCAGCCAATAACCGGCCTGCCCTACGCGGCCGCCGTCAGCAACTTGGCAAAGATCATCTTCCCGCCGGCCGTCGGCAAAATGCTGACGATTTCGACGCTGACCCGGCGGCCGAGGTAAGCGCGCGAGGAGTTGACGACCACCATCGAGCCATCCTCCAGGAAGCCCACGGCCTGCCCTTCGTCCTTGCCGGCCTTCACCAGTTCCACCTCGACCGTCTCGCCCAGCATGAATTCGGGGCGCAGCGAGCGGGCCAGTTCGTTCAGGTTCAGCCAGGGCACGCCCTGAAATTCCGCCATCTTCGCCAGGTTGTAATCGGTCGTAAGCAGTTTCGCGCGCATCGTCTGCGCCAGGAAGACGAGCTTGGCCTCCACGTCCTCCTGCTTGGTGACTTCGCTCTCGGAGATGCGGATGTCGAGACGCTTGATGCGGCGCAATTCATTGAGCACCTCCAGGCCGTGCCGGCCGCGCGCCTGCTTGTGGGGATCGCCCGAGTCGGCCACCGCCTGGAGTTCGTTGAGCACGAACCGCGGGATGATCAGGGCCGCGTTCAGGAACCCGGCCTCGCACACCCGCGCGATGCGCCCGTCGATCAGCACGCTGGTGTCCACAACGACCAGCGGCACGTCCACATCGTGCGGCACGAACCGCACATAGGGAATCACGAGGTTGAACTCATCCTTCCCGCGCAGCGCGATGACGGTGCAGAGGTAGGTGGAGACGATGAAGAGACCGAGCTGCGACAGGTAGATGATCTGCGGCTCGCCAAACCGGAACAGGGGCGAGGTGCTGATGAAGTACGCGATGAGGGTTCCCATGCCCAGGCCGAACGTGATGGCGGACAGCCCGCGCAGCGAAAAACCCTTCAGGAGGACGTCAACGAGGATGACCAGCGCGCCGAGCAGCAGGCCGATCATCACGGCGAGGCGCCGGTGGGAATCCCACTCCTCGATCGCATAGCACACGAGCCAGCCGCACGCGCCGCACAGCACGAAGAAGACCGAGCGGATGGCGATGAGGGTCTTGTTCATGGCGGGACCGGTTCAACCGCGGAAAAGATAAAAGAGCGCCAGTGGCATGAACGTGCCCACGGCCATCAGGACAAAAAGAATCCGGATGGTGCGCTCGGCTTTTGCCTTTTCAGGATTGTCCGCGTCCATTTCAGTGCCCAGAGCACCAAACCCCGCACCGCATGACAACGCAATACTGGCTGGTTAAATCGGAACCCGAGGCCTACGGGTGGGCCGATCTCGTCCGCGACGGCCGCACCGCCTGGACCGGAGTCCGCAACTATCAGGCGCGCATCCATCTCAACGCCATGCAGCGCGGCGACCGCGTGATGTTCTACGAGAGCGTCACCACCAAGGCCGTGGTGGGTCTCGCCGAGGTCACCAAGACCGCCTTTCCGGACACCACCGCCGACGAACCGGGCTGGGTCGCCGTCGAGCTGAAAGCCCTCGCGCCATTGCCCCACCCCGTCACGCTCGCGCAAATCAAGGCCGACACCCCGCTCGCAAATGTCGCGCTCCTGCGTCAGAGCCGCCTCTCGGTCATGCCGCTGACGCGCGCCGAATTTGAACGCATCGTAAAGCTCGGGGGCTGATGCTGCCTGATTTCGGGTTGCGGATACCGGAAACCGGATCGTTCGAGCCGGCAGAATTTCCGAGCCGTTCATTCAGCGGCCGTATTCATTTCCGACGATCCGGTTTCCGGCATCCGCATTCCGAAATCCAAAATCGCCGGGCTCGACACTCCCCCCCATTTGCCTTTCCAAGGAGCCGTGTCCGTCTCCCTCACCATCCTCGCTCCCGGCCTGCTCGGCGGCTCCGTGGCCAAGGCCGCACGCACCCGCGGCACCGCGTCGCGCATCGCGGTCTGGGCCCGCCGCGCGGAAACCCGGCTCAAGCTCCGGGACCAGCCGTGGTGCGACGCCATCCCGGACACCGCCGAGGAAGCCGTGCGCGACGCCCAATTCGTGGTGATCGCCGCACCCGTTGATCGCATCATCCCGATGGTCCGGCAGATCGCCCCGCACCTCGCTCCCGGCGCCATCGTCACCGATGTCGGCAGCGTCAAGGGCGAGATCGCCCGGCTCGGCCACGCCACGCTGGAGGAACGCGCGCATTTCGTCGGTTCGCATCCCATGGCCGGCTCCGAAAAGACCGGCTGGGAACACGGCAGCTCCGACCTCTTCCTTCACCGCACCTGCTTCGTCACCCCCCTGCCCGGCAGCCACGAGCCCGCGGTGGAGGCCGTGGTGCGCTTCTGGCGCGATCTCGGCGGCGAGCCCGTCACCGTCTCACCCGACCAGCACGACGAGATCGTGGCCCACATCAGCCACCTGCCGCAGGTGCTCGCGTCGGCGCTCTGCGCCTTCCTGGCCAAGAAGGACCCGGCCTGGCGCAACCATGCGGGGGGCGGCCTCCGGGACACGACCCGCATCGCCGCAAGCGATCCCCAGCTCTGGCGCACCATCCTGGAGCAGAACCGCGACGATATCCTGCGCGCCCTGCGCCAGTACCAGGACGAGCTCCAGACCCTGCATGCCGCGATTTCCAACCGGGACTGGCTCGAGGTGACGGCCCGGCTCGAGCGCGGCAAGGCCTACCGCGACCAGTTCCGCCCGCTGGCTTAACCAGCGGTCAAGGTGGGCGGACACGTCCCGCGCCCGCATGGTAAGCAAGGCGCGGAGCGCCCGGTCCACCTCAGGAGCTCTTGGAATGCAGGCAGGGGACGTGCCTGCCCACCCACCCATTTCCTTAAAAATGCAGGCTGGAAGCCGGCGCGCCTTTTCCCGACGCTAGGCCCCTCCATGCCACTGCCCGACCCGCTGCCTGTCATCCCTTTCACGCGCCCCGTGCGCGCCGAAGTGACGCTGCCCGGTTCGAAGAGCCTGACCAACCGCGCGCTGCTCCTGGCCGCGCTGGGCGACCGGCCGGTGACCCTGACCGGGGCGCTCTTCAGCGAGGATACCCAACTGATGGCGGCGGCCCTCCGCAGCCTGGGGTTCACGGTGGAGGCCAATCCCGCGGCGCTCACGCTGCGCGTTTCAGGGCAGGAGCGGGGCTTCACGGTGGGCCAAGCCGACCTGTTTGTCGGTCTCGCGGGCACCGCGGCGCGGTTTCTCACCGCGCTCTGCGCGGCGGCCCCCCGCGGCGTCTACCGGCTCGATGGCGTGCCGCAGATGCGGACGCGGCCAATGAAGGGGTTGATTGAGGCGCTGCGCCATCTCGGCGCGGACATCCGCTGTCCGGGCGCAGAGGGATTTTTCCCCCTCGAGATTCACGCGCGCGGACTGCAGGGCGGCACGGTCAGCCTCGACGCCAGCGAAAGCAGCCAGCTGCTCTCCGCGCTGCTCATGGTCGCTCCGCTGGCGGCAGGTCCCGTCGAGGTGAACCTCACGGGCAACGTGCGCCGGACGTATGTCGGGATGACCCTGCGGCTCATGGCCGACTTCGGCCTGAAGGCGCCCGCCCAGGCAAACCCGGCGCGGTTCAGCCTGGTTCCGGCCCGCTATGCCGTGCCGGACAGCTACGCGATCGAGCCGGACGCCTCCGCCGCGAGTTATTTTTTGGCGCTGCCCCTGGTGACCGGCGGAACGCTGGCACTGCCCGGATGGCGGCCGCCGGGTACGGGACTGCAGGGTGATTCGGCCTTCGCCGAGGTGCTGGTTCGCGCGCGGCAGCGTCCGGCCGGGGCCCTGCTGACCGAGGATTTTCACGAGATTTCCGACACGTTCCTGACCCTCGCCGCCATTACGCCGCTGCTCGCCGGGCCAATCCGCATCACCGGCATCGCCCACACGCGCAAGCAGGAGACCGACCGGGTCGCGGGCATGGCGCGCGAACTGCGCCGGCTGGGCCAGGAGGTCACCGAGGAGGAGGATTCGCTGGTGATCACGCCGCACCCGCTGAAATCCGGCATCGAAATCGAGACCTACCACGACCACCGTTTCGCCATGAGCTTCGGCATCCTCGGCTGCCACGACCTCCACGGCAACGGGCAGCCGTGGCTCTCGATCCGGAATCCCGGCTGCTGCGCGAAAACCTTTCCCGGTTTTTTTGGGTTGCTGGAGACGCTGCGACAAAAATCGTTGCCCGCCTGATGGCCTCCACCCCCTTCATCATCGTCGCCATCGACGGCGGCGCGGCCTCGGGCAAATCCTCCTCGTCGCGCACCCTCAGCGAGCGCTTCGACCTGCTGCACGTGGACACCGGCTCCTACTACCGCGCACTCACGGCGGAGTTGCTGCGCCTCGGCCTGAAACCGGACAACCTGCCCGCAATCCTGGCCGCGCTGCCCGGCCTGCGGTTCGGCACGCGGCTGAACGGCCGGTCCGCCGAGATGGAGATCGGCGGCCGGGTGGCCGGCGATGAGATCCGCAGCCGCGAGGTCAACGACCAGGTCTCACACTTCGCCGCCATTCCCGAGCTGCGCGCCGCCCTGCTGGCCTACCAGCGCGGCCTGGCCGACGTGGCGCGGGAGCATCGGTACCACGGGCTCGTGATGGAGGGCCGGGACATCGGCTCGGTCATTTTCCCGCAGGCGGACCTGCGGTTCTTCCTGCATGCCGACGCCGTCGAGCGGGAACGTCGCCGCGCGGGTCAGGGCCTGCAGGACCAGATCCGCGAACGCGACCGCATCGATTCGTCCCGCAAGACCTCACCCCTGACCTGTCCGCCGGGGGCGATCTCGATCGACACCACCCACGCCTCGCTGGACCAGGTCGTCGAGCAGATGGCCGCCGCGGTCGCCGCCAAACTCGGCGCGCCATGAGCCGGCTCTACACCCAGGTGGAGATGGAGCCGGTCTACGGCTTTTTCCATTACCTCGCGATCGTCACCTACGACATTTTCTTCCGCGGTGAGGTCACCGGACTGGAAAACCTCCCGACCGAGGGTTCTTTCCTGATCGCCGCCAACCACGCGAGCTTCCTCGATCCCCCGCTGATCGGGAGCCAGGTCCCGCGGCAGATCGCGTATTTCGCGCGCAAGACCCTCTGGAAGCCGGGCATCGCCGCCTGGTGGCTCGATACGGTCGGCACGATTCCGGTGGACCGCGACGGCGGCCAGGACGTGAGCGCCATCAAGCGCGTGCTGCGTGCGCTGAAGGAGGACAAGGGCCTCATTCTTTTTCCCGAGGGCACGCGCTCGCCGGATGGGGGCCTGCAGGCCCCCAAGGCCGGTGTCGGCCTGATTTGCTGCCGTGCGCAGGTGCCGGTCGTGCCGGTGCGGATTTTCGGGTCGTTCGAGGCCTATGGCAAGGGCCGGGGCCTGCGGCTGGGAACGCCGGTGTCCATTGTGTTCGGCCGGCCGATCCCGCCCTCCGCTTATGACGAACCGGGAGCCGGCAAGGAGCGCTACCAGATCGCGAGCGAGCGCATCATGGAGCGCATCGCCGCGCTGCAGCAACCAGTGCTGCCCGTGATCTGAGGCGTCGCAATCATGCGACCCTTTTTCAGGAGGAAACGGAGGGAACTGAGCGAGGCTTATCCTCGGTTCACCCCAATGAAAGGTAGACGGATTAGGCTCCGAACCTTCCGCCCCGTTCTAACACGAAGATCGCCAAGCGTCGCAAAGGTCGGAGCGAACCCTCACTCCTTCGCGCGCTTTGCGGCCTTGGTGATCAATTCTGGCCAGCTCCGTTGCTTCCGTTTCCTGTAAAGGACCCGGAAAGAGGTCACTCCAAACCCGAGGCCTTGCGGGCGCGTTTCAGGACCACGCTGGCCACGGCGCGGGCGCGCTGGGCGCCTTCCCGCAGGACGTTTTCCACATAGTCGGGATTGGCCGCGAGTTCGGCGCGGCGCGCGCGCGCGATGGCAAAATAGGTCCAGTAGTGCTCGAAGAGCGCCTTCTTCAGGTCGCCGTAGCCGAGACCGCCGGCCCGGAGCCGGTTTTCGTAGTCGAGCGCAACATTGGCCGGGGCGAACAACCGCAACAGCTGGATGGCGAGGTTCTTGTCCGCATCGGGCTTCGGCTCGGCCGGCGTGCGACTGTCCATCTTGATCCCCATGATCTTTTTCCGGAGCGCCGCCTCATCGCCGAAAATCTCGATGGTGTTGCCGTAGCTCTTGCTCATTTTCTGGCCGTCGAGACCGGGCACCACGGCGACCTCGTCGCGGATCTCCGACTCGGGCACGACGAACGTCTCGCCGTAGGCCTCGTTGAACTTGATGGCGATGTCGCGCGTCATCTCGACGTGCTGCTTCTGGTCGCGGCCGACCGGCACGCGCCGGGTGTCGAAAAGCAGGATGTCGGCGGCCATCAGCACCGGGTAGGCGAAGAGGCCGAAGTTGGCCGCGATGCCCTTGGCGGTCTTGTCCTTGAAGCTGTGGGCGCGCTCCAGGAGGCCCATCGGCGTGAGGGAGCCGATCATCCAGGTGAGTTCGCAGACCTCGGGAACATCGCTCTGGCGCCAGAAGATGCTGGCCTGCGGATCGAGCCCGCACGCGAGCCAGTCGAGCGCAATGCCCCGGGTGTGGGCCCGGCGCTCGGCCGGGTTCGTGACCGAGGTCATCGAGTGGTAATCGGCGATGAAGTAGAAGCAGTCGCCGCGCACCTGGGCCTCGATGGCCGGGCGCATGGCACCAAAGTAATTGCCGATATGGAGCGAGCCGGAAGGCGTGATGCCGGTGAGGGTGCGCATGGGAACGGCAAGCTTCGCGGAAGGCGCGGGCGGGCGTCAATCCCGGCGCGGCAGGGTCGTGAGCTGCTGGCGGCTGTGCGCGATGGTCGCGGGCGGCAGGTAGCCGCCGAAGGCGGTGAGCGGCATCACCAGCGCCCGCGGGCCCAGCAGCGTGCCGGGCTGGAGCACGGCGTTGCAGCCGACCTCGGCGCGGTCGCCGACGATGGCGCCGAATTTTTTCAGGCCGGTGTCGGCCACGGCGCCGCCGGGCAGGTGGATCGTCACGTTCTTCTGGTCGAGCCGGACGTTCGAGCAGATCACGCCCGCGCCAAAATGCGCGCCGTTGCCGAGGATGGAATCGCCCACGTAGTTGAAGTGCGGCGCCTGCACCCGGTTCATCAGCAGGCAGTTCTTGAACTCGCAGGCATTGCCGAGGACGCCGTGCTCGCCGACGATCACGTTGCCGCGGACGTAGGCCCCCGGCCGGATCTCGGTGTGCGCCCCGATCCAGGCCGGCCCGATGATCGTGGCCGTCGCCGGGAGCTTGACGGTCGGATGCAGGTAGACAAATCCCTCGACGTGCACGCCCGGCGGCAAGTTCGGCAGCGGCTGGTCGAACGAATGGGCAGCGAGCGCCGGGCCGATCCCCTTGATCCATTCCCACGGCGCGGCCTGCGCGGGGAAAAACGCCGCGAACGGCGCCAGCGACGCAGGCAGGGCGAAGAAATCGGAGGCTTTCACGCGGCCAGCGTGCACAAAAAAGCCGGCGAGGAACAGCGGCTTTTTGCGGGATTCCTGGCTCTCATTCTGAGCGGAGCGAAGAATGACAGGCGAGGGAGTCCTACCCGCGGACAAAACCCAGGTCGAGCGGCGTGACGACGATGCGGCCGCTGCGCGACGTGAGCTTCACCCCGCCCGCACACGGCACGATCGCCACCACCTCGTTGAAATCACGCGGGATCGCGGCGACCGCGAGGATATGAGCAATGCGCAGGGGTTTGTCCGGCGACAGGGTCACCGCCGTCGGCGCGCCGGTCCGGTTCAGGGAGTTGGCCTGCGCCGACTCCGCGAGTCCGAGATGATAAAACGCCGTCACGTCCTCGACCCCGAGCACGTTCACGTGCCGGCCGTTCCAGGGCGGGTAATGGCGGCCGCCATTGGAGAACCAGAGGATGGTCTCCCGCAGGATCCGTGGATTTTTGATCACGAAGAACACATAGCCCGAACCCGGCAGAGAGACCGCGCTCCACGCGAAGGGCAGGCTCGCATCGCTGACCAGCTCGACCAATTCCTCATAACCGCGTCGCGCCGGAAAGCGGCTGATGTCCGCCATGCCGCCATCACGGGCCGGCACGCGCTTCAGCGAAGTGAACATCGCACCGGTCTTCAGATGGGAATATCCCCGGGCTGCCGGTCGCTCCCACGCCACCGGCACCACGTGACCGCGCTTGAACGCACTCGTTGAAATGTACCCGGCGCCCGGCTCGTCCGGAAAGCATAGCATCGGGTGCGTACCGACCGGCATCGGCCCGCGGAAGCCGGACAGCACGTGCTCGCAATAAACCGCCGTATGTCCGTCGCGCAGGATCAGGCGCTTGTCCACGCGCCCGCGACGCGCCCACAGCTGCATCGAGGCATGGAGACACAGGGCATCGTCCGCGCGTCGGAGGGATCGGATGGTCCAGTTGCGGTTGGCGGTCTCGCCATGCGGCGGGTGGCGCTCGCCGCGGAACGACCCGGCATTGCCGCCAAACGGCGCGCAGAAGAAATCCCCGCGCAGCACCTTTAGCATCGCCGGTGTGCCTGGGAGCGACTCCTTCGACCAGGGGGCGATGGCGAACGGCTGCACCACCCGTCGGCCCAGCCGAAACTCCACCGGGGCCAGCTGGCCGCCGGTCCGGGTGAGAAAGGCCTTCACCCGGTTGCTCGCGAAGCTCCAGCCTCGTTGGCCGGCCTGAAGTATAAGGGAGGGTTTCATGGGGAAAGATGCGTCCGGACTAGCGGTGCTTTCAAAACCAGGGTCAAACGTTTGTCATTCTGAGTGCAGCGAAGTCTAACCGCTTGGGTCTGGTTCGACATTCGGTACGATTTCACCGGAGACTGCGGTGCGATCCCACGGGATTTGTCACTGCGTTCAGAATGACACTCCCCCCTATCCCTTCGCCGGCGGGTTCACCGCGGCGGCGCGGAAATCACCGGGTGCGCACAGTTCACAGTCCTTCGTGCCGAGCCGGGCGTCGTCCATGCCGAGCTTCTGGCGGATGGCAATCAGCTCCTTGAGCTTGGCCGGGCCGAACGAATGCAGACCGCTGCCGAGCTGCGACGCGATCCAGACGGTTTTGCAGTACGCGTCGATGTTCTCCATCTTCCAGTACGCGTCCTCCGCATCGTTGCCCCACGTGATCACCCCATGGTTCTGCATAAGGACGACCTGATGGTCGACGCCGACATGGCCGACCGCGCTCGCGTTCTCCGGCGTGCCCGGGGTCTGGTATTCAGCCAGGCCGATCTTTCCGATGAAAACCTCCGCCTCAGGAATCAGGCAGGGCGGCGGCACGACCGAGGCCACGGCAAACGCGGTCGCATGCGGCGGGTGGGCGTGCACGCAGGCGCGGGCCTTCGGCTGGCGCTTCATGATGCCGAGATGCGTCAGCGCCTCGCTCGTGCGTTTCTTGGTGCCCGCGACCTGCCGGCCTTCCAGGTCGATCAGGCACATGTCGGCCGGCTGCATGAATCCCTTCGAGATCAGCGTCGGCGTGCAGAGGACCAGGTCATCGCTCACGCGGACGGTGATGTTACCCCCGTTGCCATCGACGTAGTCCTTTTCCCACATCCGCCGGCCGATGTCGCACATCTTGGCCTTGATCGCCTCCAGCGCGGGCGAATTAAAGAACTTTCCGACCGAGGCGGGATCTTTCAGGTCCACGGCATGGGCGCAGCCGCAATCAGCCTTGGAGACGGCGGAGGCCGGGCGGGCGGGAAGGCGGCGGCTGCGCAGGAGGTCGCGGGCCGATGGCGTGAGGATCGCGTCGGCCGGGATGGAATCGAGGCTGGCGCCGGAGCGCAGCAGCTGTTCGACATCCGAGGCAGTGATGACCTTTCGCATGGGGAGAGGGGGTTGAATCAGACTTTGGCGCGGGAGCGCCGGTTGAACTCTGTCTGGGCCAAACGCGGCGGATTGGGGATAATCCGCCCTACCTTCCGGACAATGAGCGCAGGCTTCATTGGGGCGGTTGGTGAAAGGCTTCGTCAATGATGGCGGCGCAGTAGGCGTCCACCGGTGTCGGTCCGGCGAAGGGCTTGGAGGCCTCCGAGCCCTCGGTGAAGCCCACGATGCTCCCCACCCCGGCGCCGAGCGCATCGTAGACCACGAGCCCCGCCTCGGAAGGCTGAGGGGCCGCCGGTTTCGCGTACTTCGCCGTGTTCCAGGGCTGCACGAGCAGGAAGCGCCCGCCGAGGTAGGCGGGATCCTGGCGGCTGAGGGTGACTTTGCCGATGACGTGGCCGAGTCGCATGGTTCAGGAAGCGTCGTCGAGAATCGCGATGACGGAGTTGCGGAGCGGCGAATGGGCGTCGCCGACATGGGCGCGGACTGCCGCGCCGTCCGTTGAAACGAGCACGCGCTGATGCTGGCCGGCCCCGTGCGGGTCGAGCGCCAAGACCGGGGCGCCTTCCGCCCCGCCGTGCTCATTGAGCGGCTGGCAGATGACCGTGCGGCAGCCGTGCATGCTGGGGTGGCACACGGTCGAGACGATCACTCCGTCAATGCGCGCAAGGAGCATGGCGTTACTTTTTGGCCGGTTTGGCCTCGGGATAGATCGTCCGGTTGAGCACATCGACGGCGTCGACGATGCCCACCACCACGGCGTCCACCGGCAGCGTCTGCATGCCGGCCGCCTGGCGCGCCGAGCTGCCCTGGCAGAACAGGACGGTCTCGCCCTGCCCCGCGCCGAGCGAGTCCACGGCGACGACCGTGTTGGCGCCCGGGCGGAACTGGGTGGGATTGGCTTCGTCCACGAGCAGCGGACGCAGCAGCAGGAGCTTCCGCCCCTGCATCGCCTCGTCCTTCTTGGTTGAGACGACGTTGCCGATGACACGTGCGAGGAGCATGGCGGGGTTATTTGGCGGACTTGGACAGGGCGGCGGCGACGTCGTCATGCGGGCGGGCGATGACCTGCACGCTGACAACTTCGCCGGCAAGACGGGCAGCCTGGGCGCCGGCGTCGGTGGCGGCCTTCACGGCGGCGACGTCACCGGTGACGACGGCGCTAACGAGCGCGTGGCCGACCTGGCGGACGGGACCGGCAAGGGTGACGTTGGCTGACTTCAGCATGGCGTCGGTGCCAGCAATGAGGGCCGCAAGGCCCCGGGTTTCGAGGAGACCAATGGCTTTCTGGGACATGGGAAAATGATTAGGAGTTGGGGTGAGGAGAAGGAATCAGCCGGTGGTGGCGCCAATCCATTTGCCGAGCTGGCCGAGGTCCTCATGCGGGCGCGGGATGACCTGCACGCTGATGACCTCGCCGACCTTGGCCGCGGCTTCGGCGCCGGCGTCGAGGGCGGCCTTCACGGCGGCGACATCGCCGCGGAAAAAAGCGGTGACGTAGCCGGAGCCAATCTGCTCCCAACCGGTCATCGTGACGCTGGCGGCCTTGAGGGCCGCGTCGGACGCTTCGAGAAGGGCGCAAAAGCCCTTCGTTTCAATCATGCCTAGTGCTTCGTGTGCCATGGGGGAATAGGTTTAAGTTTCAGGTGTTAAGCTTGGGCGGATCAGAGGCCGACCTGCGTGAGCAGACCGGCGTGGGGCCGGGCGATGACATGGGAGCAGACGAGCTCACCGACGCGCTTGGCGGCGTCGGCGCCGGCATCGACGGCGGCCTTGACGCTGCCGACATCGCCCGTGACGACGACGGTGATGAAGCCGCCGCCGATCCGGATCGAGCGACCGAGGGTGACATTGGCCGCCTTGACCATGGCGTCGCTGGCTTCGACGCTGCCGACAAAGCCGCGGGTTTCTACCATTCCGATGGAATCATTCATGTTTTTGGGTGTTAAGAGGGTTGAACGGGCAGGAAGTCGATGGACCGGTCAGAGTTTGGTCAGGATTTGGGCCACGCCTTCGCTGGGGCGGGCAATGACAAAGGCGGAGATGAGCTTGCCGACCGACTCGGCCGCCGCGCGGCCGGCCGCAACCGCGGCGGTGACAGCGGCAACATCGCCCTCGAAGATCACGGTGATATAGCCACCGCCGAGTTTCTCCTTGGCGATGACGCGCACGCCGGCGGCCTTGCAGGCGGCGTCGGTGGCGGCGGTGACGGCGGTGAAGCCCTGCGTCTCGATCAAGCCGAGAGCTTCGGGTGTTTTGGTTTTATCGGTCATGGGATGGGCCCGGCGTCCGGGGATGAAGACAACGTCCTGTTCGAGCAAAGGCTGGTACTCCGGCGGGCTTTCGATCACGCCCCACGCCCCCGCATCGGGCGAATCGAGGACCTCTCCCGTGAAAGAGACCTTCATCTCCTCCGCCAGGCGCCGCGCCGATTCGAGTGCAATGGCCACGGAGGCCGAGTCGCCCGTCAGCTTGAGGAAAAGCCCGTAGTAATCGTTGAGCTCGGCCTGCAGCACGCGGACGAGCGCCGCCTTCTCGACGCGGTCGAGCACGACCAGCGCGGCGCCCAGCGAGTGAATCTCGAGCAGGGCGACGGCGGGGGGGGTGAGCGTGGCGGCGGCCATGGGGCATGGTCAAAGCTTCGCGGCGGTCGCGCGGAGAAAGTCGCGGAGCACGAGCGTCTCGGAGACATTGTCGCTCTCGTTGCAGTGCTCCCAGTCGATCCAGATGTACTCGACGCCGATCCAGCCGCGGTAGGCGGCTTTCGCCATCGCGGCGAGCATCCGGGGATAGTCGATGGTGTTCTGCGCGAAGTTGCACTGCAGGCGCCCGCGGCAGGCCCCGCGCATGTGGACGTGGCTCGCGTGCCGGACCAGCGGCTCGATGCTGCGGTCGGCAATGCCGGCGCGCGTGAAATGCGTGTAATCGAGCGTCAGCGTCAGGCCCGGGACCCGCCGCACGAGGTCCGCGGTTTCCTCCGGCGTGGTGACGATCGAGCCCACGTGCGCCTCGGTGCCGAACACCAGCCCGGCCGCCCGGCTCTGCTCCACCCGCCAGGCGAGTTCGGCGGCGGAACGCGCCAGCGAGGCGTCGCGGCCCTCTTCCGCGAAGACGACTCCGGGGAGCGTGGTGATGTGCCGGGAACCAACCGCCTCGGCGTACTCCAGCGTCCGCAGGAACCAGTCGCGCGCCTTCCGGCGACGGCGGGCATCCGGCTGGTTGATGGCGAAGGGCGTGAAATCGGGCGCCATCTGCAGGAACACGTCGGCGGCCGCGAGGCCGCGGTCCACGAGCACGCGCTTCAGCCGACGCGCGCTGGCGGCGGGACGCTTGAACTCTGTCGAGGGCCAGAGATGCGAGCGTCCCTCAAACAGGCCGAGGTCGACCCCGGTGAAGCCGAGGATGGCGATGAGGTCCAGCGCGTGGGCGTGACTCAGGAGCGGAAAGGTAAAATCGGCGCAGGCAAATTTCGCTTTCATGGGGTTGGAGTTTTTTTCTGAAAGGCGGTCGGACCGGCGGACTGCCACTCCGCCGCGGTCAGGTAACCGCAGTCGACCGTGAGCGAGGTGCCGGTCACGCCGGCGGAATCCTCGCAGCTGAAGTAGAGGATGGATTTCGCCACATCGAAGGGCGAGAGCGAGACGCCCATGGGCACGCGCCGCAGGCGCTCGGCGAGCGCGGCCGACGGATCGGGCCGGACGTTGAGGTGCTCCCAGAGCATCGGGGTCTCGGTGATGCCGGGGCAGACGCAGTTGCAGCGGATGCCGTGGGCTGCGTAGTCGAGCGCGATCGAGCGGGTGAGGCCCAGGATGGCGTGCTTGGTCGTCGTGTAGACGGGGGTGCGGGCCTGGCCGACAAAGCTGCTGATCGAGCCGACATTGACGACGTAACCCCGGCGGGCCGACTGCAGCAGCGGGAACGCGTGTTTGAAGGCGAAGAACATCGACTTCACATTGACCCCCATCACGCGGTCCCATTGCGCCTCGGAATATTTGTGCAGGTCGCCGATCTCGACCATACCGGCGTTGTTGACGAGGATGTCGAGCCGACCGAAGGCCGTCGCGGTGTCCGTGATGGAACGAGCGACGTCCGCCTCGGAGCTGACGTCACAGGCGAGCGCGAGAGCGGCACCGGGAGCGCGGCGGTTGATGCGGGCGGCGATCTTGCGGCCGAGTTCGAGCCGGCGGCCGACGACGGCCACCCTGGCGCCTTCCTGCGCGAACAATTCCGCCGCGGCCTCGCCGATGCCCGACGTGGCGCCGCTGATCCAGGCAACGCGGCCCGCCAGCCGACCGTGAGTTTGGGGAGATTTGGACGTTTTAGTGCTCATCAGGACAGGGTCAAAGCCGGCAGACGCGCCGCCATTTTTCCTGGAACGAGGGTTGGTCGAACACCGCCGGGTTCACCACTCCGTGCGGTCTCTTCCCGAGCGAAAGATCGACCATGCCCTGGCAGGCGGCGCGGCCGATGTCGCGGAAGAGCTCGTTGGTCCACGCGATGCAGTGGGGGGCGAACAACACGTTGTCCAATTCGGCCAGCCGCGGCGGCGCCGTCACCGGCTCCTGCGCAAAGCAGTCCAGCGCGGCTCCGGCCAGCTGGCCGGCCTTGAGGGCGTCGTAGAGCGCGGCCTCGTCCACGATCCCGCCGCGCGCCGTGTTCAGCAGGTAGGCGGTGGGCCGCATGAGCGCCAGCTGTGCGGCGCCGACCAGGCCGCGCGTCTGTTCGGTCAGGGGACAGTGGATCGAAACGAAATCCGATCCGCGCATCAGTTCATCCAGCGAGACCTTTCGCGCCCCCGCCTTGGCAGCGGTCGCCTCGTCCACAAAGGGATCGAACACGAGCGGCGGGTTCATGCCCCAGTTGGCCAAGAGCTGAAGGACGGTCCGGGCGATGCCGCCAAGGCCGATCAGGCCCAGGGTGCGGTCGCGAAGCTCGCTGCCCATGTAGCGCGAGCGGGCCTCCCACTTGCCCGTGCGGATGAGCTGGTCCTTCGCCCGCACGTGATGGCTCAGGGCAATCATCCAGCCGACTGTCGCCTCCGCCACCGGCCGGTCCACGGCGCCCGCCGTGATGAAGACTGCGACGTCCGCCGCCGTGCAGGCCGGCACGTCCACGGAGTCGTAGCCCACGCCGAAGCGCCCCACCGCGACAAGGTCCCGGGCCTGCGACACGGAGTGGGCCGTGACCCGGGGCGTCAGGACAATCACGCCATTGGCGCCCGCAAGCTGATCCGCACCAATCTCGGGACGGTGCTCGGTGAACGCCGCCTGCCGGAGGTGCGGTAACGCGCCGAGCACGGACAGGCCGATATCCTCGTATTTCGTACGCCCGGTGGCGCCGAAGAAATCGGCGGTGAGCTTGACGTGGAATGGCGCAGGCATGATGCGGAATACTTCAGGCGCTCCACGCCATCGCGGGCTCCACCGCGCAGGCCTCCTCGACCACGATGCGCTCGGGTTTCGGGCCGGCATAGACCCAGATCATGCCCATCGGCGCACCGCTCTCGTTGATGAAATAATGCACCCGGCCGCGGGGCTGCAGCGCAGTGGCCTGCCCGTCCATCGTGTAGCGCCGGCCCTCGACCACACACGTGGCTTGGCCCTCGACGATACAGATGGACTCGTCGAAGTCGTGCAGGTGCGCCGGCAGCCGTCCGCCCGGCTGAAACAGCCCGTACCCTCCGCTCATCTCCAGGCCCGGCACGAGGTCGGCGTTGAAGTAGTCGATGAACGCGGCGTTGTTGCCCGGCGAGTAACGCTCAACCTTCCCCGCATAGGTGACGCGCTCGGCCCCGGGCTGCGTCCGGGTGGCCTCCGGCATGGTGCGGCGCGGGAAAAACGCATTCACCAGCTCGCGGGCCGGATTTGACGAGGCCATCGCAATGTGAAAAACCGCCGGCTTCGCACGGGAGAGATTGGTGACGCGGTGGGCGAGGCCGCGCGGGACGGTGACATTGTCGAGCGGGCCGACCTCGTAGATCCGGCCCTCCACGTCGACGAGCGCCCGGCCCTGCAGCAGCGTGATGGACTCCGCGAAAGTGTGCCGGTGACAGGGCAGCTGGGCACCGGGCTGGAAGGTGACGAGGCCGGTGGTCAGGTTGCGCGCCTGGTTGTGCGCTCCCACCATGCAGTCGAATTGGATGCCGGGGGCGATGGCGAGCTGGGGGCCGCTGCCCCGGGCATTCATCACCTCCGGGCGGTCCGGCCGGAATTCGGGCGGGGCGCATTTGACCGCCTGCTCCGCGGCGAGGGCGGACGGGCTGTTTTCCAGGGTGAAGCTCGCGCGGATCTGGCGGTCGCGGCCCTGGGAGCCGAGCATCTTGTGCAGGCTGCGCAGCATGAGGCCCGCGTCGAGGCCGAGGCCCAGCATGGCGAAGCCCTGTTCGCGCCGTTGGGCGAGATTGGCCTCATCGGTGGCGATGATGCCGCAGTGCTTGCCGGCCTGGCGGAGGGCGTCCTTCGCCCGCCCGATCAGCTCGGCGACGCCCGGGCCCTCCCATTTGCCGGGGAAGCCGGCGGTGGAAGAGAGGTCGGCCGGGCCGAAAAAGAAGAGATCGGAGCCCTTGACCTTCGCGAGCTCCGTGACGTTCTGCACGGCCCGCACCGTCTCGATGATCGGCACCACGAGCACATGCGCATCCGCCTCGCCGGCATGCTCGACAAAGCACTGGCCCCAGCACGTGGCGCGCTCGGCGCCGATGCCGCGGATGCCCGCCGGCGGATACGTGGCCGCGGCAATGGCGGCTTCCAGCTGCAGCGGCGTCTCGATCCAGGGGATGACCACGCCGTCGGCCCCGATGTCGAGGGCGCGCTTGATGAGCGCGGGGGAGTTCTCGGCCAGGCGCACCAGCACGACCGTGTCGCTGCGCACGGCAGCGCGGATGTGCTCGACAATTTCCTTCCAGTCGAGGTGGCCGTGCTCGGCGTCAATGGTCACCCAGTCCAGACCGAGCGACACCGCCATCTCGCAGATGCTGGCCGACTCCAGCGTGATCCACAGCCCGTAGACGGGCTGCCGGGACGACAGTTTCGCGCGCAGGCGCTGGATGGCGGTGACTTTCATGAAAGCAAAGCAGTGCGGCGAGGGGACGCCGTGGGGTTGGGGTCACGACGACACTAGCGCATTGCCTCACTGGCGGACATGGACACTCTGAGCGTTTTACTGGGTTTTTTGAGCAACCCCACTCAATGAGCGAAGACCCCAAAAGCTTTCACCGTTACCTCCTCGCCGACTCGAAAGACCGTGACTGGGGCATCTATGCGACCTCCGCCGGCTACGTGGCCATCGATCCCGGGGCACCCTACCCGCCGCCGGGCCACCCGAAGAGCCACGCGTTCAACTGGGAGGAGGGCCGCCAGCTCGACGAACTTCAGGTCCATTTCATCACCCGCGGCAACGGCCTCTTCGAGTCGGCGGCCGAGGGTGGCCGGCCCCGGAAGATCGGCGCCGGCGGGGCGTTCGTCCTGTTTCCCGGCGTCTGGCACCGGTATGCGCCGCTGCCGCAGACCGGCTGGCTCGAATATTGGATCGCCCTGAAGGGCGACTACGTGGACCAGCTGCTCCGGAGGAAATTATTCTCGCCGAGCCATCCGGTGTTCACGCCGTCGGACAGCAGTCCCCTGCTCCGGCTCTTCACGGAAGTCGTGGCGTGCCTGCGCCATCACCCGGTGGGCACGTCGCGCGTGCTGGGTTCGCTCGCCGGGCTGATCCTGGCGGAGTTGCAAACGGGCACGGTGGCCGTGCCCCCGGCAGGGAACCGCACGGAGCTCCTCGTGCATGAGGCCAAGCTGATGCTGGGCCAGCATCTCGAGGAGGAAGTCGACCTGGAGGTCATGGCGAAGAAGCTGAGCGTGGGCTACCATTGGCTGCGGCGGGCGTTCAAGCAGGAGACCGGCCAGTCGCTGCACCAGTACCGGCTGCAGCTCCGGCTGAGCCGCGCGAAGGTGCTCCTCAAGAACTCCGACGCAACCGTGGAGCAGATTGCGCAGCAGACCGGGTTCGCCGACCCATATTACTTCTCGCAGATCTTCAAGCGGAAGACCGGCCTTCCGCCCACGAGCTGGCGGAAAACGGAAACCGGCGCCATCCCGATCTGAGCCTGCGGGGGGAGCCTACGGCAACTGCGCCAGCATCTCGGGCGTGGCGAGCTCGTAACTGATCTTGCCCTCCATGATTTCGCGGAGGGCGGTATCCTCGGCGGAGAGTTTTTCCAGCGACTCCACCAGGGGGCGGTGGCCGCGGCGCAGCTGTTTCACGCGGCGCGAGACCACGTTCACCAGGATGTTGGGGTCATCGATCAGCTTGAGCGCCGCTTTCAGGTATTCGTCTCTCATGGGCGGGAGTTCGGCCGGGCAGCGGCGCAGTTCGGGAGTTTGATGATGTTCATGGCTGAGTTCGTCATTCTACGAACCGGCCGGCCTGAACACGACTCCTAACCCCGGGTGCGGGTATCCACCCGGTGAAATCATTCGGGGGCCATCCGCTTAGGATGTTTATAAGCGCGCGACGCCCCGAAACCCGATACCGGCTGCAGGAGTAAAGCGCCGACTCAGCGCCGGCGGCGCCGCACCACGGCCCCCAACGTCAGCAGGCCGGTGCCCAGAAGCGCCCAGGTCGAGGGCTCGGGCACCGGGGTGAAGTTCAGCATCAGGTCATTTCCGCTCTGGGAAACGGAGAAATGGCCGGTCGTATTGGTAAAATTGGACTGATCGATGATAAAGGCGGTGGAGCTGAAATTGCTGATGCCCGAGCCGGTCGAGACCAGCAGCCAGGAATAGCCCTGGCCCCCGTTGAAGTTTGCCGCATTGCCCGCCTGGTTGGTGGCCGGGTCGAACGAGTAGAGGTGGATGTAGAATTCGTTGCCTGCGGTCGCCGTGATCGCGAGGCTGCCGCTGATACTGAGCAGGCTGTAGCCGGTGCCGGCCACCCCGGCGGCGTCGGAGATGGAGAAATTCAGGCCGCCGGTGCTGAGGGTATGCCCGAAGGTGAGCGACGTGCCCCCGCCAAAGGTCAGCGTGCCGACCGCCGGCACATTCGCTCCCACCGCGTCATCCGCGACGGTGGCGATGCCCGGGGCCAGCAAGGCGCCGCCCTGGACGGTGAGATTGCCACCCGGTGAAAACGTGCCGAAACCGGCGAGCGTGCCGCCGGTCAAAGTGATGGGATTGGTGAGCGTGACACCCGTGTTCGCGGCCAGGCCGCCGCTGACGGTCACTCCACCAGACCCGAGGGCGGAGCTGTTGCTAGCGACAATGGAGCCTGTACTCGTGATCGTGGTGCCCCCGCCATAAGCGTTCGCACCGCTGAGCACGAGGTTGCCCCCGTCGACCTTCAAGGCGCCCGCACCCTGGATCGTGCCGTGGAACTCCGGGTCGGTCGCCAGCTCGAAGGTGAGCAACGTGCCGGTGCCGAGGTTGATCACGTTGCCCGAATTGGGCTCGTCACTCGTGAAACCGGCAATTGTCGGACTCGAATTGTTCGCGAACGTGAGCGTCGAGCCGGCCGCGAGCGCCACGTCACTCAGCGACGGACTGCCCCCGGCGTAGGAGAAATCGGCGGTCGCCCCGGTCAGCGACATCTGCGCCACCTGGGGACTCATGCTCGTGAAATAAACGGTGCTGCCTGCATTGGCGGTGAGGGCGCTGTCGCCCAGGCCGTTGGCATTTCCAACGGTCAGGGTCGTGCCCTTGACGATGGTGAAGCCGGAATAGGTGTTGTTGCCCGTGAGCGTCACGGGGCCGTCGATCAGGAGTTCTCCCGCGCCATAGGAGTTGCTGATCGCGCCGCCCAAAGTCAGGGTGTAGGGTGAACCCGTGTAGTTGAGTTGGAGCCCGCTGTAAGGCACGGCAATGTCATTGGAGAGCGTCACCGCACCGCCAAAGGGTTCCAGTCCCACCGCGGCGGTGGTGGGCGCGACGGCCACAGCCCCGGTTCCAAGCGAACCGCTGTTTCCGACATAAAGATAGCCGCTGTTCAGGGTCGTGCCGCCGGAATAGGCATTCGCATTGGGCAGAATGACGGAAGAGATGCTGCCGTAACTTTCAAGCGGGCTGGCCAGGCCAATGCTGACGGCGTTGCTGCCCGTGAGCGATGGAGAGGTCACCGTGACCTGGCCGCCCTTGACGCCGGAAAACTGGAAAGTGCCGCCATAGGGCGTAATCGAGCCCGAGTAGGTGACAGCCGTCGCAGAGCCGAGGAAGACCTCCCCACTGGTCCCCGAAAGATCGATGGTTCCGCTGATGGTCCGGGCCGAATTCGGGGTAAAGTAGTCAAAACCGAGCACGATGGGGCTGGTGGGCGTCCCCGTGGCGGTCATCAGGCTGATGAAGTTTTGCGGCCCGGTACCCGTGTCCGCGATCGTTGAATTCACCGTGTTGCCGACGTAACCCCCGCCGGAATCCTGCCCGATGTAGAAGGTCGAGGCGGGCAAAGGCGTATCAAAGATCAGCACCGACCCGTCCATGTGCGTGGCGCCCGTGTAGGTCAGGCTGCCGCTCAGGATCAGAGTCAAGGGTGCGTTGCCGGGATTGAGGAGCAGCTGGTTGGGTTGCGCGACGGAAAGATAGGTGTCGTTAACCAGCGCGCTCGTCACGGTCAGCGTTCCGCCCCCGCCACCAAAGAAATAGGCCGTGCCGTAGTGCTGATTCAGTCCTCCCGGCGGTATGATCTGGCCCGATAGAATTGCCGTCGTCGCGGAGCCCAGACCAATGAAGGTGTTATATCCAGTCTGGAAATTGGTGAGGTCGATCGTATCGGGAAAAGTCACTGCGGCACCCGACGTGGTGTCGAAGCCCAGTGTGCCGTAGAAGCTGCCCGGCGAGATCAGGCCCGAGCCCAGGAATGCGGCCACATGGGTGGCATAACTGCCGCCCAGCCCGAGGTAGTTGCCGGAACCGGTTCCGATATCCTCGATGGTCGAGAGCTGCGAAAGACCCGCCCCGTCGAAGATCACCGATATGTTGTCCTCCAGATCGATCCGGGAAATGTTCGTGAGCGAACCCTGGACGATCACCAGCGAATTGCTTCCGCTGCCGCCCGTGCTGCCGAAATCGAGGCAGACTCCGGGAGCGCTGCCGGCCAGGTTGCCCGCAAAAGTGGCGGTCGTGTTGGGATTGAGATCGATTTCCTGGTCTGAATCGTACGCGACCGAGGTAACGTTCCCGCCGAACTTCAGGCTGGCTTGCGGCGAGTAACCGTAATTGGGGATTTTTGCCCCGATGACCACCGAATTGCCGGTGGTGTTATCGCCGACGACAAGGCTGTTCCCAAGGGTGATCGAGCTGCCCGTGGCGATCAAAAGCGTGGTCCCATCCCCCAGCGTCAGCGTCCCCGTCCCCACCGGCGTACCGGTCGCCCCGAGCATGAGTGCACCGTCACCGGATAAGGTCACCCCGCCGCTAAAGGTGCTCGATCCGCTGTTAAGAGCAAAAATGTCGCCGTAGTTGCTCGCCAAGAGGAGGGTGTTCGAACTTCCGCCGGCAATCGCACCATTCACCGTGATGGGACCGCCCGTCCATGTCTGGGTCGCGGAAAGTGAAACCGGCGCATTGATGACCAGCGAGCTGACACCATCCCCGTTGCCTGATAGGGTGATGCCGTTCGCGCCAAGGGTCAGAGTCTGGCTGCCGTAAATGACCGGAGAAACGCTGTAGCTTGCGGAGGAAGCCTGCAGTCCCAGAAAATTCGCCGCCGCATCCAAGTTGAGGCGGGTGCTGCTACTGTCGTTGAAGACCAGGGTGCGTGTACCATTGGCCGGCGGCACCGTGCCGTTGTCCCAGTTGGTGGCACTGCTGAAATTATCATCCGGAAATCCGCCGCCCCAAATGGCAGTCTGGGCATGCCCAGCCGACACGACGACAGCCAACCCGATCACGCAGGAGGCGCAAAAACTTAACTTGGCGCGGGACACTTCAAAATTCGTATGCAATCGAATTGCGCAATCAAGGTTGGATTTTACCGCTCGGCGACAGAAACCCCGCCATGCATTTTGTGCATGCTAGGCAGGGCGCGCTGCGCCTGTCATCAATCGCGCCGGTCGAATCGGGGGGCCGAACCGAGCCCTTCCACAGACTTGCACCCCTGCGCGGAACCGCTTGCTTTGGATCCAGTCGTAGCGAGCGCCCGTTCCATTCATCGCGATCGGCCAAGTCCTCCGCCTCCCCTCCACGTGAATTCCACCATCGTCCGCTCCCTGCTCCGGCTGGCCATTGTTTCCGTGTCGGGGCTGGCCGGGGTCTCACTGCCCGCGCAAACCCACACGGCCTCCGCCATCCTCCACTCCCAGTCCATCGATCTTTTTCCGTCCTCGCCGGCTCCGGCAGCCGGTAGTTCGAGTGTCACGACGTATTTTTCGACCTACAACGGCGTGTATGGTGATTTTCTCAACGACCCCAACAATGGCGGGTTGATCAGTGGCGAATTGCGGCCGCGCAGCGGTTCGCCGGGCGTTTACGAGGGGGCCTACGCCTTCGTCAGTTCCGGCACCCAGATCGACTACGGGTCCTTCACCACCTCTGTTCCAACCACGGACGCCGATGGCAACGGCGTCCCTGACGTGCTCCAATACAATTACGCCGGCTCATTCACGGGAACCGGCACAGGTCAAAGCGCCTCGCTCGGCGGGCCGAGTTTCAACGTGTCGCTGCAACTGACGCGCGCCGCAAACTCCGAAACGGGCACCTACACGCTGACCACTTCGGTGACCGGAGGCCTGACGAATGTTGCGACCGGCACATTCTCCCTCGTGACCTATCAGGGCAGCGTCACCTACACCCGCGGAACCACCAATTCGATGACACTTTCGGTGACCGGAGTCGTCGCCGGGGGCAACACCCTGACCGGCACCACGACCTACACCACTTCGGGCACGGATCAATTGTCCTATGCCGCCTTCACCCTGACCAGCTCAAGCGGCGATACCTTCTCGGTTCTGCCGGGAACCCTCACGCGCAGCGGAACCACCTATAAAGGGGCCCTGAACCTCGTTGACGGACTGGATGAAACCTACTGGCCGGACTACACGGCATATGCCTTTCAAATCAAATCACGGACCCCAACGACACCAACGGCAATGGCATCCCTGATCTGACAGATTCCCCAGCTGCCACAACGGCCCCCTTCATCAATGCCTCACCCCAAGGTCACACCATGTCGGCCGGGGATAGC